>JADMIO011627921.1_pt1 | contig 71561 bp, 64 predicted proteins | sample 8958161 | NCBI WGS metagenome assembly JADMIO01 (sample SAMN16585339, study PRJNA669376) | soil metagenome | isolation source: Crop rotation soil | place: USA: Cullars Rotation, Alabama | collected 2011 | reverse complement strand
CGCGACAACTTGTCCACGTGGAATTCTAAGCTTAGGATCCCAATGTGCTGGAAAGGAACTGGAAAAGAAAGTGGATGTTGCTTCTACTTTGAATGCATCTAACATCACTATCACACCGGTAGATGTAAAAAGGAATGGTAAAGAAAAAGTATCTACTACTGCTAAACGTGTAGATAAAATGGTAGTTAGCTTTGATGTTAACAACCGCATTATCCAAAACGGATCAACTGATGTATATGTATTGGTTATCGGACCAGATGGTAAACCAATCACAACAAGCGCAGAATCATCCGGCACATTCACTACACGTGAAGAAGGTGATAAAACATTTACTGCAAAGCTTCCTGTAGACCTTGAAACTGCTAAAACTAAAAATGTAGCATTTTCTTTCACTCCGGGGTCAAACTTTGTACAAGGTGATTATAAGATCCAGATCTATCAAAACGGATTCCTGATCGGCCAGGGAACACGCTCTCTTAAGAAAGGTGGTTTATTCAGCTAATGAATTGCCCACTTAAGATACCTGACTCAATATCCCTGAAACTTTAAGACCGCCGCCTGAATTAATCATTCAGGCGGCTTTTTTTAAATACCGGGAAATCCCTGTTTGTTTGCGGAATACTAATGGCTATTTTAGAGTCAAAGCCATTTGTATGAGCTGCAAAAAAAACTGCTTTCTTTCTATTCTATCTATTATATTTTCATGTACCTGTTACGCACAACAGAAACCCTGTATAAAATGCTTTGAGAATCCCTTAAATGCCCCGGAATGGCAACCATGCTGCGTGGGAGATTCTGTATCACCTGCAGTGTATGATCTTATCAGGAAACGCGGGCAGAATTACGACTTTCATTACGTGATGAGAAATCTCCAGGAACCATCTACGATTACCAGCTTTGCTACATGGCGATTTCACAACCTCGGCTTTGATAAAAAAAATCTTGTATTGGAGGCAGATCTACAATTCCCGATCTCCATAGGGGGAAAGCGTTTTGGCATGAACGAAATCCAGGTGATACCAAGATTCCAGGTAAGGATATTTGCGAATGACAGATCATGGCCGTATGGCACAAAAGGAGACATCTCACTCCCGGTACGAACACCCAGTGAAATGCCCGGCCTGGCATATTATCATGGATTTAGAAACTGGTGGCTCAATGACAGAATCCCTTTACAGTTTATCGGACTCTATGTTTACCACCATTCAAACGGGCAGGATGGAGATGAAATTGATACAACACACAATAATAAAAGAATTAATCTTTACAACGGTAATTTCAGCGAAGATGTAATATTTGAATTTATTGCAGGGGGGAAAATCAACTTCCGTGGAAATGATATTGCAAGAACACTAAGATCGAACCAGCGCAAATTGCATTTTCAGGCGCAGGGTAAACAAATATTTCTTCGAATGACAAATGAGAAAGAGCTTTTCTGGAAACTTAGTTATGAATACCATCCAAAATCATTGTCCAATACTGTTTTTGATTCTCTGAGGATATATGGCAGGCATCGGCTGAATATAAGAGCAGGCTTGCTGTTCCTTCCTAAATTATGGGAACTGGTAAGAGATGGAAATAAATGGTGCTCATTGTTCAGTTCAAAAAAATATGAGCGTTGGAGATTTACGATGAACATGAGTTATATAATGGATAAGGATTATTACAGGGGCGATTTAAATAATCTTGAAAAAATAAAACCATTCAATCTAAAGCGCAGGCTTAATATATTGTTGAGCAGTTATATGGTGATGGGCAGAACAGGCTTTGCTGCAGCCTTTGCCCAGGCAGGATATTTTGGCAGCGACAACTACAATATTTATTTCAATGATAGTTTCTGGCATTTCAAAGTAGGACTCGCATTTACTTTCTTTGATCAACCTAGCGAAAAAGACAATTTCTAAAATTAAACCCGTGGACAATGGCAAACAGTCAATTCACATTTACAGATTCCAAACCTGATGAAGCATTTGAAAATTCATTTCTCTGCAATAGTCTTGAAGAAAAAACCAAATTCATCTATTACAGGCGGGGATCAGATGGAGAACCTCAACCTTCCTGCGGAACAGATAAGTATAAACTAAGAAAATCAAAAATCAGGAGCTGGGAACTAACTGGTGATACCTGTTCAAATGGTTCACCGGTATGGCGTGTGACAATCATATGAATAAATGAATGGATTATTGTATAAATGAAAAGGATAGAGCATGCTCTATCCTTTTTTATCAAAATTCACATTATTACTATTTTATCACAACAAATTTAATTGCTTTCATTCCGCTGCGATCATAATACTGCAATTCATATATACCAGGAATTAATCCGGGAGCTTTAATGGTTGCCTTAAACATTCCGGTCTTATTTACGGCATGCTGTTGTTCAAATACGGATTTTCCATACACATCCACGATCCTGAACCTTATGGTGCCGGAACTGTTTTCCACATTATTTACTGAAACGGTAAATATCCCGTTGTTCGGGTTGGGATATACAGATGGTGCTGTAATTAATACCTGGTCTGAAACATATAGGTCTCTTCTTGCCGTACATCCGGAGGCAGATACACTCAATGAAGACCCGGCGCTTGTTGAACAACTATTGATTGATTTAACCGTAACAGTACCTGAAACAAAAGTTGCTTTATACGTAACTGTAAAACTGGTAGTACCCTGCCCCGACACATACGTTGCATTTGCAGGAACCGACCATTGGTACGAAGTTGCGAAAGGAACTGGGGTTATACTGTATGTTACTGTTGCAAGCGGACAGGCAGCTGCTGATGCATTTATAATCCCTGGCTTGGCAACATTCTTTGTAAGAGACAAACTCCTTGCCGAGCTATTGCCGCATGCCGCAATTGCCCGAACGCTTAATGTACCTCCGGCGAAACCGGGAGCAAAAGAAATGTCAATACTATTGGTTCCCTGTCCTGATACAATATTTGAATTTGCCGGAGCCGTCCATGAATAAGACGAAGCGCCGCTTATACCAGCAATCGAATAATTGGCTGTTGTGGGCTGTCCAATAAAACTGCACACATTTGCCTGTCCATTGATAACCGCTGGCGTTGAAGGAACAGTGGCCTTCACCGTTAGTGAACGTTGGCTGCTGGTTGCACAATTGTTGATTGCTACAACAGCTACAGTTCCTGTCGCAAATCCGCTGTTGAAACTTACTACAATAGAGGTGTCGCCCAAAACAGAAATAAGATGTATGCCGGCGGATACACTCCAGTTATAGGACGTGGCATAAGTAACCTTATTTATAGAATAAGTTACCGTTCCGCCATTCCCTACAACAGGGCATACATTGCTTAAAGACGAAGTGATCGTTCCCGGGGTTCCGGGAACCCGTTTGGTGATAGCAAGATTTCTTGCAGTACTTGTTGAATTATTGAAGCAACTGTTTACCGATACCACCGATAAATTTCCTGATACAAATGAAGCTCCGTATTGCACCACCACCATCGTATCGGTATTGCTGCCGATGATCGTTGCACCTGCAGGCGCCGTCCATAAATATGAAGTGGCATTCGCGGCCTGCCTGATAGTATATATCGCATTACCCTGGCCGATATACGGGCATGCATCTGTTGGACCTGTAATAGCGCCGGGCGCAGAAGGAGTTCTTAATGCTGCAATACGGATGAAAACACTGTTCAGCATAGGTTGTGTAACCAACGTTGTTGTATTAGTTGCTAAAACTGTATACGTATCTGCGGTAGTCTGCAACCCAAAGCTGATTGCATTACCTGTGCCTGAAACAGGAGCACCTGCATTGATTGAGCCATTGCTTCTTTGTAACTGGTAGCTTACCCCCGTTTGAGAACCTGCCAATCCTATGACAAGACCAGCACCACCAGTACAATAAGTTCCTCCACCAGTTACGATAAATGCTGTCGGAGGACCCGTGGTTATAATAACTGTTGCACTTCCAGCCATATTTTTCGGGCAGAGTTCACCGTAAGCAGCAACAACTGTATAGGTTCCTGCAACAGTTTGATTGCCGAAATTAATAGGATTGCCGGTTCCTGTTACCAATGACCCCATGGTTACAGACCCATCGCGGATCAGTTGATAATGTATTCCAGGTTGTGATCCGCTTAATCCTACCGGAACACCTCCTCCACCAACAGGATAAGATCCGCCACCTGTAACATTATAAACGTTTAATACGGCTGCTACATCAAGCAACAGTTTCGCAGCAGAATCACAACCGGCTGAATTTGTTAAGTGTACTGTGTAAACACCTCCCTGCGTAAAAACTGTATTGTTCCATGTATAAGGCAACTGGTCGGAACATATACTGATTGACGTAGTACTATTGGTGTTTGCACCTACGGTTGCAACTACAGCAGTCCTTGATGCAGAAACACAACCGGTAGTAATATTCCTTGACGCAGCATAATAAGTAGTAGTACTGCTGATCGTTTGTGTGGTATAAGAAGTTGTTCCACTTCCACCTGGCAGAACAGATCCGTTCAATGGAAGCGAATACCAGTCAATGGTTTCGCCTGCACCCGGAATGGCCGAGATCGTTACGGTTCCTGTTCCACAGGTTAATCCGCCCTGTCCCGCAGGAGCAACAGGATCATTTACAGTAAGCGTAGCTGCATTGGACACCAGGTTAGATGTACAATCTCCATTGATAACACAGTGATACTGGTAATTATTCATGGATGGAGTTATTGAACTTAACGCAAGTGTATTTGTTGTGGCGCCGGCAATATCAGTAAATGAATTCCCTCCATTTGTACTTAACTGCCATTGATAATTAAGATTTGTACCGGATGCATTTACAGAAAAATTAGCAGCCCCGTTCCTGCACGCAGTAGCATTGGATGGTTGTGTATTGATAGCACCCACTGTACATGGAAGGATCAGGGTAAATGTATCACTGTATGTAAGACGGATATTACTACCATTAAAAAGACTCGATCGCATTTCCACCATTGCTATATCCTTCACCAATATATCATCAACATACCAACCGGTAGCTGCCACACTTTCATCCGAACCAAACCTGAAACGCAATTTCACATTTTGACCGGCATAAGACGAAAGACTAATGGTTGATTTTACGAAACCATTACTGTTACCGGTAAATGCTGAACGGCCACGGATAGCATTACTTCCCAGGTTACTCAAACTTCCATTATATCCTCCTGAAATAAATTTTGGACCAAGATCTGTCCAGTTGGTGCCATTATCTGTACTGATCTCCACTACTCCTCCGTCCCACCCGGGTTCGGAATTAATATACCCCTGGAAACTTAGTTTTGGTTTGGATACCGGGAGGCCAATGTTATTCGTTGTTTGAATTTTTTGATCTGATACCGATGTAAGATTCAGGCTGAAAAAAGAATTAGGTGAACTGATACTTTGTGCAGATGAAACCGCCCAATTGGTAGTAGTAGTAGAACTGGTTGTCCAGGCTGATGAAATAGTTGCTCCCGCAACAGGTTCATCCAATACAGTAACCGGCGCATAATAACTGCCGGCATTCACTTTAACTGTAAAGGAATAATCCTGGCTTTGCCCTGTAGAAAGATTTACTGCAAAACTTACTACTTTGTTGGTTGCATCATAGGTTCCCCCGCTCACATAGCTTACATTGGATGGAAGCGTATCGCGAAGCGTATAATTGCTCAATGAGCCACAGGTTCCGGCACTTACATGATTGGTGTAAACAATATTCAGTCCCTCCTGTTGTTGTGTAACGTTTTGAGTTAATAGCAATGAAGCACTTCCATTATTGGTAAAATCTGCTACCTGGTCGGAGGTGCTATTGGAAGATCCCTGGGATGCAAATTTCCCCATTCCTCTTTTTGCAAATGCTTTCCATATGGCACAGCTGTATTTTGCACCAAAATTCAATGTATCTGCTTTTAATATTGCATTTCTCGCATCAATATAACCCGGGCTGCATGGCTGGAGACGCATGCCTTCAATCACAAGTTTTAATGCGGCTGAATTTCCACCCGTACCGGAAGGATTAAAAAGGTTTGGATTAATTCCATCCATAGCAATCAGCTCCCATGTCATCTCCCACAAAGCAGTACACCATATTTCACCAATGGTATGCACCTCTCCTCCTGAACCCGTCATATCTGCATAGGTCCATGGATTAATTGACATGTTTGTTGAATAAGGATGCGTACGTATGCCTGCTCCTGTTGTTGCCTGTCCCAATACATAAGTACCCATTGGTCTTGCAAGGGGGCCATCATTCACTGTTGCAGTTGCCCAGTTGGTGGTAGCCATCAATGCCAGGTAATCACTCCATCCTTCTCCACCCTGCTCGGCATTGCTGAGGCATGAACTATTGGCCGGGCCACCAGTGAGACGATTGCTTACACCATGACCGTATTCATGAACAATTACCCCGTTATCAATATCACCATCACGGTTAGGGGTAGTGCCGGTAAAAAGATACATTTGCATACGTGGCCTGGAACCATCATCAGGGGTAGAGAAATTTGCATTGTTTGTTCCACCGGCATCCTGGGCATCGGCTATTACATAATCATTGCCTAATCCTCCCCGTCCCTGGTTATTCGCCTGGAAATTCCCTGAGGGCTCATCAAATCCATATAAATAAGTAAGATCATGAACAATATTGTTCCAGTAAAATAAATTGGTAGTCGCAAATTGCTGATTAGCGAGAACGGTCGGCGCCTGTGTAAAATTTGGAGTGAAATCAAAGTTAAGCGTTGGCTGACCCGTAGTTGATATCGCTGTTTTTCCGAAAGTGGAATTATTGTTATCCCTGTCTTCTTGTGCCCATACATTATTACCGCGGGTACTGTCATGATAGATGGTTCCATCATAATGCCATTTTAGAGAAGTTGCATTTCCCGGGGCAAGTGTCCATGGATCTGTTACCAATGCTGGCGTTCCGCCGGTATGGTTAGGACTTTCTGCAGGATAAGATACCACCCTGTATATTGCCGAGTTTACAACCGATGGACTATTCGGTTCTGGTACAGTTAAAAATCCATTATTGTTATTAGATTGATCTTGTGCCGGCGTTTTTTTATTAAACTCTTCATAAACGGTGAAATTATTTTTATCAAGTACCACACCTGTAGATGCATCCATTCTTATTAAAAAATGATCAGCAGATCCAACAGGAGCAATTTCTACCTGCCATGTAAGACGCACATCTTTATTACTGATCGGCAGCCATACAGGTTCAGCAATGATATCTGTTGAAGAAACACCCAGCTTGCCGAAATTTATTCTTCTACCTGAACGGTTTAATTGGACAATAGATGATTTTGCAACCAGTTTTTGATCTGTAATCGCTGTGTTTACCGCCTGTTCAGCTGATATGGCCGGTATCGCATTTCCAGTATTCACCAATTGATCCATAAAGGGGATTCGGTTTCCAGTTACAGATACCAGTCGTTCATTCCTGAAAGCAAGTACCTGCATACTGTTGAATACAGGTATCCCCTGATATGTTTGCTGGACATATACCATCCTCAATCCATTAGCAGATTCGTACGTGCTGGATATTTCTATATTATCCAGGTCATTGGCTGATAATCCAATGGAGACGGCATTGTTTTTAAGAAGATGGAAAACCCCTTCGGTTTCCTGTTTGATTTGCTGTGCGGATACGCTAATAAAACAAAGACTTGCAAGGATAAAAAGCAGTTGTTTTTTCATAAATTCTATTAATCTGATTAAAAGTATTACCAAATGTTTTTAGGGGGAATCACGAAAGTCTGCAGAGACTCAACGATGGTTAAGAAGTTGAATTTTTAAAGGGTACTGAAAAGGTCCGTTAACCATGGGTGTTTTGGTGGCACAATATATTAAAAAAAGGTCAGAGTTGAAAGAAGATCATTGCGCAGACATTTTCATTACCTCTTCCAGGAACCGCTTCGTTTCCTTTTCTACAGACTGGACATCATTTGATTTGATCGGTGATGCGATCACGTGGTTGCCGGTATTAGGGAGGGCCATTGCTCTTTTTAGTTCTTTGGGAGTTGCCAGTTCATCGAACATTTTTTTCATAGCGCTTACGCGTACTATATTATCCTGGTGTTCTTCATCCTTATAATAGTAAAGCATTAATACGGGTTGCTTCACACGCACAAATGTTTTTTTGTTCATAGTCGTTTCAAGCATTTCTTCCAATGACACCAGTGCTTCCAGGCGATAGGGTTTATTCCAGTATTGTTTATAGATAGGTCTTTGATCATCGGGATCATTATAATTGCCATGTTTTACGAGCCGGGCGATCTGCAATCCCCATGGATTATTGAGCAACCATGCATTCTTGTCATTGATTTCAACATTTGGAGAATACAATATCAGCGCTGATACATCATTGGGAAACCTGGATGCAAGTTGTATTGCCTGTGTTGCCCCGGTACTGGTACCCATCAGGATCACCTTATCACCGAGTTGTTTACCTATTGCCAATGCCTCTTTTACGCTTTCCCAATAATTATCCGGTGTGAGATTCATTAATTGTTCTGAAGTATCAATGCCGTGTTGCGATAATCGTGATAAATAGAGGTTACAGCCAAATGTTTTTGCAATATTGCGATGAACGGGATTGCCTTCTTCCTGCGATGCTGAAAAACCATGCAGGTAAACGATTGAATACGCTGTTTTTTGATGAACCGGGTCATTTGCCCATACAATTCTTGCCTCGTTATTGGGCTTAATCTTATGTTGTGCTTCCTGTAAGGCAATGTATTTATCCAGGTACTCCAAGGGTGGAAGTGCAGGTATGGCGGTATTATATGTTGGTTTGGATGGTTGGGGGCCTGAGAAATACACGATGCCGATAATTAATATTATAAGGAATAGCCAACGAAACCACCGCATGTGCATTATTTTATTATGAAGCTATAATTTTTGAGAAGGAATCTGAAGATAGTAAGAAGGATCGTTTCAGGCGGTTTTTACTTTATCGGCCAATTGGGCTTTGTATCTCGCAATGGTATTATTTGCCTCCACGAGTTTTAGTTTCAACCGGTGGATCTCTGGTTGACCTGCCTGCAGGAGCGCTTCAGTTTCTTCATTGTGCTTCTGGAGCAGGATAATATCCTCGTCCATTGCCATTTTAAGTGCCTCTGCCTCTTTTAACTTTCTTCCAAGGTCGGCCTGCACGCATTCTTTCATCTGGTACACTACCTGGTTTTCCTTGCGAAGCTTTTCTTTCATCAGCTTTTCACTTTCCAATAAACCTTCAATGCTTCGTTGCGATCTTTTAAGTTTACCAATGAACTTAATATGGATGATCCAGGCGATACCGAACCCAAAGACAAATGCGGGTAATATATATAAGAGTAACTGAATCAAAGCAGTTAGTTTTCTTGCCTGCGAAAATATTTCATTTGATTTTTAGCCACAACCAATATTTATTAACAGGGCTGCGGATAACGCATATGCCCCGGGAAATAAAAAAGGCCCGGGCTCACTCCGGACCTTTTAACTCCACAACTACCTGATTAAAGATTTGTAGGTAATACTGAATAGTTTTTTTCAATGCTGAAAAATTCGTAGATAGATTGTAAAACTTTTTTCATAAAAAATAATTTAAAGGTTCAAGATGGTTGTTTAACAAATTTTGTCAAATACTGATCAGATATTACTTGCTAAAACGGAATAGCCTTCTGTAATACTGAAGAACTGCTGAATAGATTGTAAAAACTTTTTCATAAAAAAATATTTTAAAGGTTATCAATGTGCATATAAGACTGCAGGCTTTTGCGATGATTTAATGACCGGTTATTAAAATACTGTTAAAGAGATCGTTGCTCTATTGACTGGTTACCTGTTGCGCCCGCGTTTAATTATACGGTTATCGCTAATTTTGATGAACATCATTCATGCACGACATTCAAACCATAAAAGAAAAATATTCATCCATGCCCGATGATATGTTGCTTTCATTTGCAAAAGAAGAAAGCGATCATCTTACAACGGAAGCTCGACAATTATTGCAGGAAGAATTAAAAGGACGATCGTTGACATTGCCTGTTGAAGAGGAACATGCTGTTGAAAATACGGTCACACCTGACCGTGATATACTGCTTTTTATTATTGAACAAAAAGGATTGAACAAACCAGATGAGCAGATCATTGCTTCACTGCTCGAGAAAGATATTCCCGAAGAACAGGCAGGTTATATCATGCAGCATGCTTTCGTGCTATTAAAAAGCCTCATCAAAAAGTACGACCAGGCAATGCTGATGGGAATTTTATTGTTTATGTCCGGGCTGGCAGTAAGCTTTTTACCCATGAACCCCGAAAAGCAGCGGTTGGTGTATATACTTGCTTATGCAACCATGCTGCTGGGTGCAATCCGTTTTTTTAACGGCTTATTCTATAAAAGAAAATATACACGGGTAGAACAGAGCATGGAACAGGAAAAACGCGGCCACTAATGTTAGTTTCTTTGCAATTAATATCGGAACTTAGTGTACCTGCCCTCGCATTTTTTTTAGCATTCAAACAATGACCATGAAAAAGATTCTGATCGCATTGGATTATGATCCTACGGCACAAAAAGTTGCCGAAGCAGGATATGACCTCGCAAAAGCAATGAATGCCGAACTAACGTTACTGCATGTGCTGGCCGATACCCAATATTATATGCCGTTGGAATATTCTCCCATCATGGGGTTTTCGGGAATGCCTCCATTGGACATAATGGATACATCACAATCGGAAGAATTAATGAAAGCAGCCCTTTCTTTCCTGGAATCATCCAAACAACATTTAGGCGATGAAAAAATCGAGGTGATGGCAGTTGAAGGAGAATTTGCAGATTCTATTTTACGGGTTGCAGAAGAGAAAGGAACAAATATCATCGTGGTGGGTTCGCACAGCAGGAGTGCTTTGGAAAAAATCATTATGGGTAGTGTAACAGAAAAATTACTTCATTCTACCACAATCCCTCTTTTTATTGTTCCTACAAGAAAAACCAAATAGACTTATATACAATCACGTTTTCAGTAAATTTAAATGCCTGCCATCCCAACCCGGGAATAATATTGCATCGTTGTTAATACGAAGATGTTTATCTGCCACTTCGCTGAAAACAGATCTGAAATCGGTGGTAACAGCAAGGTCTCTTCCATCTTCGAGATTTTCAATAGCAAGTGGCTGCACCAAACCATGAACAATCCCCCCTTCCAGTTTATTACCAAGGATAAAATTGCAGGATGCTCTTCCATGATCTGTTCCTCCACTCCCGTTTTGCTTAACGGTTCTTCCGAATTCTGTCATCGTCATTACGGTCACATCATCCTGGTAAGTGCTTCCGATATCTGTCCAGAATGCTGTAATACTATTGCTGAGATCGGCAGCATTGCGTGCAAACATGCCGTTTTCGGTGCCCTGGTTATAATGAGTATCCCAGCCTGTTGATTCAGCAAAGCCGATTTCGAGGCCCACATCTATCTTTATCAACTGTGCAATTTGCTTTAAGGAATTACCCAAAGGCGAGATGGGATATACTGCGCCGTTAGCAGGCTCATAATTCTTTGTATCCAGTTTCTCCAGCATCTTTACTGCACTGAACGTTTCTTTCCCCGTGTCTTTCAGCAAACCTGCAGTTGTTTCATCATACAGATCTTCAAAACTTTTTGCAGCAAGGTTGGTTCCCGGCATATTCAGTTTTCCACGAATCGCAAAATCCTGCAGGTTACTGATCGCGATTGCAGGATTGTATCCATACAATGAGCGTGGCATCGAACCCGTAATACTTACCGATCTGAAAGGAGTCGCATCATGACCCATCAAACCCGCAGCACGATTAAGCCATCCACTCAATGTTCCCTTATCGAAAGGCGTTCCCGATTCCATGAAATCCTGTGCATCAAAATGCGAACGCGAATTATTTGGAGAGCCGATTCCATGCACTATGGCCAGTTGTTTGTTGCGAAATAATTGCTCGAAAGATTTCATTGCAGGATGAAGACCAAATTTTCCATCAAGATCAATCAATGGTGTTTTAGTATTGTCTTTTGCTGCCGACATAAAAAGTGTGGGGCGGGCGGCCTGCAAATATGTATCAGTAAACGGACATACCGCCATCAATCCATCCATCGCTCCCCGTTGAAAAATGCAAACCAGTATCCTGTTCTTTTTATAAGGTTGCCAGAGTTTGGCATTGTTTGCTGCACGTGCAATAAAAGTTGGTATGCCTCCAATGCTTATCCCAAATACGGCTAATGCACCCGATTTAATAAACCCTCTTCTTGATGACATGTCTACAAATTTTTAACGATCACCTTCTTTGAAATTCCGGCGAACCTATGATGATGCCTACTACCTGCGCCAGCATATTTTTCCCTGCAAGTGCAGTCCTGTTTTTTATTTTTTCTTCCTGGCTTTTTTCTTTTGAATCTTCCATAACAACTTCATCTTCTCCGATCGTATCCTTTTTATTTTTCACGGAAGCGTTGTTGGCAGCTTCCTGTACTTTTTTCTCCAAAGAAGGATCTGTAAGTAAAGGCAACAATCTTTTAATGGTTGCATCCATATTTCTTTCGGGCATAAGCAATGCGGCATATGTTGACAGTGCCGCAGCCGCACTTTCAGGTTCATGATAATTATTGAGTTTCAAAAGGTCTGTCTTTACTCCCCGCAATTGTTGAGAAGCGATATCCAAACCAAAATTCATCCGGTTCAACAGTGCACCGGTATTGATCCAGTATTGCGCCCTGTCCGGGAAACCTGTGGGCGCCTGGAAATAATATATTTTCTGTCCCATTTTATCCATCCTTGTAAACAACTGGTAAGGCAATTCAATATCTGCCCCCAGCACACGCACCGCACTTATGGCTAATTCAAAAGGAGATTTGGTTTTTGAACGTATGGCATTTGTATTCCAGAATTCAGGCGCATTTACCATCGTGATCAATACTTCTTTGATATCGCCATTTTTTTCTAAAAATGTTTTTGCCATTTTATCTACCAGGCTTTGTACAGGATTATCAGCAACAAAATAAGTGGCGAGTTTTTTAGCGATGAATTTTGCAGTGGAAGGATGATGAGCCAGCATCTTCAATAACTCCACTCCTTCTTTATATCCCCCATTTGCAGGGAAGATTTTTCCCAGCACTTTTTTTTCTTTGTTATCATGACGGTTTGCAGCGAACATAAAATCTCCTTCATGTACAAATCCTTTTTCCAGTAGTCGTTGTTCTCCGGCCTGATCAATCAGTCTTTTAATAAACGGCGAATACCCTTCTGCGATGGGATACAATGTCCACCCCGTTAATATCCTTGCTGCCTGGGTAACATCAGCCTGTGTATATCCTCCATCCACACCCATTGTATGGAGTTCCATCACCTCTCTTGCATAATTTTCATTCAGTCCTCTGTTCTTTTCCGCCAGTTGCAATCTTTTAATGAGTTTTTCTTCAATGGAATCGGGTGATGCCCCGTCTTTTGAATTCAATGCCTTAATTCCTTTCTGGGCCCGTACTGATGCGGTGTTTTCATTTGACCCCGAACTGCTGAAGTTATCGAGGTAGATCAGCATGGCGGGTGATTTGGCAGTAGCCAGTAACATATCTTCAAATTTCCCGGTAACATATGGCCTGATGGCATCGCGTTCATATGCAGGCATGAGCAGCACATCTTCCCGCTTGGTAAGCGATACATTAAAATGATTAAACCAAAACCCGGTTAATACTTCGTGTAACTGGTTATTGGAATAGGCTGCACGAAGTATCCGCTGGTTAATGAATTGCCTTATCAGGTCAGATTGCTGACGAAAATTCTTTGCTTTTATATATTCTGACATTCTTCTGCGATATTCATCTTTGTTCAGCAGCCCGATCGAATCTTTAGATATGAAGCCTTCGGCTGCCGCCATCCTCATTACCTGGAGTGGTTTGGGAAATGCATTTACAATCTCTGTATTAGTCATTTTGAGAATATCATAACCTTCGAGCCGGAGTTTTAATGAATCGTCCGGCAAGCCCCCATCGAGTTGTTGTTGAAACCATTTTTCCAGGCCCATTTTCACAACCTCATCTACCTGGCCTGGCGTAGCTCCGTAGGTGAAGCGGCTAAGCAAATGCGCAGCGGCCTGCCTGTCCGTTAAACCCTGACTGGCATATGGAAACAGGAGCTTCTGCTGAAGATTTTTGGGAGGCTGGAAAGCATTTAAAACAAACCCTGTGAATAGTAAGATGGCTATTCCGGGAAACAATAAACCTCCTCTTTTCATGTCGTGGCGCTATAGATTAATTTCAGGTAGTAAGTTAAGACCTTTTTCTATTCAGCCTGTACAATTGAGGTTGCAGAAATGTTAATCAAGTGAGCAAAATTTATCCCGGTAAAATTGGCCCGTAATGTTGTCTTTTGCCGGTTGTGGATTTTCGTGGAAAAAGGACATCATGTGCTGTTTCGTAACCTTCATCGGCAACCTCTTTGAGCATACGTTTGCTGGTTTGCTTTTTTACACCATATGTTATCAAAGCCAGTGTGGCTATAGCAGCTAGTCCAAGTAAGATTCTTGTATTCCGTTTCATACCCTGAGTTTTATTTTATTTTTGCAAATACCATACCATGAAACTGAGTGAAATACGATATAAAAAAGCAAAAAAACAAGCTCATTTTTTGAAGTGAATAAAAACAAAAATATTAATGAAATGTTATTATCTTGAAGCCCGCTTTTAAGTAGTGATTTTTTACCTTAACCCAACTATTATGACCACGATTATTGTTCCGGTTGATTTTTCTGAACCTTCTATTCACGCTGCCAAATATGCCGCCCAGCTCCTGGTTGGACATTACGGAATAACTCTCCTTTTATACCATAGTTATGATGATCCCGCAGATAAGAATGATGCAGAAGAGAACCTGCAGGCCCTGAAAGCAACGCTGATGGAGAATTATATAGTAAAAGTAGAAACGCTGAACCACCATGAACCCGATTTCGTAGATGGCCTGGAAAGAGCTGTTCGCCATCGCCAGGCCGACCTTGTGATCATGGGTTTTTCCGGAAAATCCGCTATTGACCAGGTATTATTCGGGAGCAATACCCTTAAGATGGCCGGCACCAAGGCATGCCCCGTACTGATCATTCCTCCAAGCGCTCCATTCAGGAATATAAAAAATGTAATGCTGACCTCTGATTTTAAAAATACCTTGAACACGATACCTTCCGTTCCGATCAAGAACATCCTTAACCAGTTTACGCCCACACTTCATGTAATCAATGTTGATAAGGATCATTATATCTCCCTTACAGAACATTATGAAAAGGAAAAACAGGATATCAAAAAATTGTTCGAAGGATATAATCCCGAGTTCTATTTCATGAGATTGTACGAAATAGATGAAGCCGTGAACATGTTTGCAGAAGATAAGGATATAGATATGATCATTGCCGTTCAGAAGAACCGTTCTTTCATGGAAAATCTTTTTCATAAGAGCCAGACAAAACAATTATCCATTCACAGCAAAGTGCCTTTTCTCGTAATTCATGAATAGATCAGCAGGAAATAATTAAGCAACAGCATGGCAACTACCAAACTAACGGTAAAGAGCAACGGTTCTTTAAAAATTGAAGGAGATTTCGAAATTGTAGATATGGCAGGTAATAAATATGGCATCGGTGGCAGGGAAATTGTATCCATTTGCCGCTGTGGTCTTTCCAAAACGATGCCTTTTTGCGACAGCTCCCATAAAGGAGTTTTTATACACGAGGCTGTTGCTTTTGATCTTCCTCCCAAAAAAACAGATTGATATTGATTGTTACGGAAGCATGATGGTTGAACCGTGTTTGCGATGGATCTTTCCATCAATGTCTTCCGCTTCAATGCTCCATATTATTGTCTGCGGTTCCTGTATTGTTTTAGCAACCCTGCCATTCCACCCCGGCAGATCGCTATTTGTTTCAAACAGCAGCTTACCCCACCGATTGTATATCCTGAAATAATGAACTTTTTTAAACCCCAGCAGCAAAGGCTTTAAATAATCATTTAACCCATCTCCATTGGGCGTAAACACAGAAGGGACATAGAGGGCAATCTCTTTGTATGTTTTTATAAATTGCGTATCAACGGTAACACAGCCGCTCGCTGTTTTTATTTCGATTGTATACTCCTGCGATTCCAATCCCCGGAAATAAGGATTGTATTCAAAAGGATGATCAAGATTTATCGCAGGATGCCATTCAAGTGTTTCTCCAAAATGCCTTGCCTCTAATCGTACAGGAAAATTTTTAGCTGCAAGTATCAAACGATAACGCATACCGGGTTTCGCTGTATCAACCTCTATCGGAATAACATTGGTTCTTAGAGGATCAGCACAAAGATCATTGTATAAATATGCATAATAATCGCCCGATTGCGTTACATGGTATTGTTGCTGGTGTTCTCCTGCAATGGCAGTACTGTTCATGAACCATTGAATACTATCGGCCGGTTGTGCAATAAGCACGGCTGCATCGGAATTACCAAGGCAAAATAAACTGCTGCCATTCACCTGGATATTATTATCTATCACCTGGGGATTTAACCTCACGGTATCTTTTGAAACACATCCTCCCTGCCTGCTCTTTAAGGTGAGGATATAATCCGTCAATACATGTGGCGTTGCAATTGGATTAGGTATGCTTGTACTGCTTAGTGCTGTTGCAGGTTCCCAACTGTATATTAATCCCGGGAATGACTGCCCGCCGATCTGCACCGGTTGAAGGTTGCAGGGCGTTTTATCCGCACCTGCATCAGCACGCCCTACAATCGTATCTAATTTCTGAAACAATGTATCCATGCATCCATAGCCCGGATATGGTGTTAACTCTACTGCTACAATTGTTCCCGGTACCGGGAGTGGTTCAATATGAAGTACCTGGTCGGTACCCAATACCTGTGAAAAATTATTATTGAACCATCTGTAAGAAAGATAACCTCCCGGGGCTGCTACATTCACTGCTGTATCCTGCATGCAAAAACTAGAACCTTCAAGATCGCTGCTGCACTCCGTGGTAACATCAATATAGGCATAACCCCAATGCGCTTCAAAAGTGCAGTCGGTGGTTTTTACAAAAAAACGTATCTGCTTTCCTGCCAGTCCATCGAGGTTAATAGTATTGGAACTCCAGTTCCTGTACAATACCGGGCTTTCACCACCGGGATTGGGCGAAACCTGGAAACCGGGAAGACCGCCAGCGGCAATAAAAGAAAAAGATGAACAATTCAAGGTAACCTCATCTGTAAGATTATATACTTCAATGGCCATTCTCGGTTGTTCTTCGGGATGATGTCCGGGATCTTGTATTACTATTGCGTAGTTATAAGTGAGGCGGTATTTATCCGCAGTGATTGGAATCGTGAAATCATAAGAAAGACCTTCTGCTTCGCCATTGCCATCGTTATTGCCGAGCCGTATCGAGTGCCCACTGCCGTTAGGGCAATTCTTTGGAAAGCCACCGTATTCATCAAACCCATCCCCGGGGGAAGCCGACAACATCACCTGCCTTCCTTCAATCGGGCCGGGTACCGGGGTTAAATTAATGAAGTTTTCCCCGGCAATAGCATGCACGGTTCCTTTATAACAGGTCCAGCCTTCGAATGTACCCGTCTCAAAATCAAGATTGGCAGGGCATTGAGCTTGCAGTGATATGACAGGGAAAAAAATGCACATGAAAATAACACAGTATTTCAGGGAACCAGGCAACCCTGTATACGAAGCGTGTCTCTCATGTTGCATGTAATCGTTGTATTAATAAAATATAAAGTTACAAAAAAGTCGGATTGATTAATTTTGAGATACGCTATTATTATAGGTGACATTTGCATGACAAGGCTTAAATTATATATGTTACTGGTTGGATGTAAACCTGCGGGAAGACATACAGAACAACACGATGTGTTTTTTTCCATTGGAGAAACTCTCAGCGAAATTGTTCCCGGCATTTCAGCATTCTGGCCCAATAGCGGGACTGTTCATATTGATGCCTGGAGAACGGTAACCGAAACCGGCGGTTATAATATATCTGTAATACCAAAGCAGGATGAGAAGCTGTTACCTGGATCCACGCATAAATTATTTTTTCTTAACCTTGGCGGTTATAAACCCGGAGAATTTGAAGAATATCATTACAAGATGCTGGCAGTAGCCGACAACAAATCAGAAGCCATTCGCATTGCCAAACAAACAGCCTTCTATCAACACACGGGTTTCAAAGGAGCTGAATCGCATATTGACGACAAATATGGAGTAGATGTAGATGATATTTTTGAAATTAAGGATATACTCTCCGCGGATCTTAAAGAAAAATACAGCCTGCATATTAAAGAAAATAAAAACATGCCGGAAGATGAATGGCATATCGGTTACACTGTTCTCAATAAAATCCCTCCGCATCTATGAAATTTCAATTCCTTACGATTGGAAAATCACATGAAACATACGTGCATGAAGGCATACAGCTTTTCACCAAAAGGATTGGAGCATATTTTCCCGTTCAATGGCAAATCATCCCATCTCCAAAAAATGCAGGAAGCATGAGTGAAGCTGAATTAAAACAAGGGGAAGCAGAAACCATACTGTCATTGGTAAAAAAAGATGATTACCTCGTTTTACTAGATGAACGTGGAAAGCAATTATCGAGTGAAGAGCTTGCCGCTTTTATACAGCAACGTGCAAATGAAAGTGAAAAAAGCATCGTATTTGTCATTGGAGGCGCATTTGGAGTAAGCAATGAAATAATGCAAAGAGCGGATTATACCTGGAGCTTGTCAAAACTCGTATTCCCGCATCAACTGGTGCGACTGATGCTTGCAGAACAAATCTACCGGGCATGCAGCATTATAAGGAATGAAAAATATCATCATAGTTAAGGTTTAGCAGTTTAGAGGTTAGAAGCTCAAAGCTCACAGCTGGTAGCTTTTTTATCCTAGCTTTGAAAAAAAACGGAATGGAATATTTTAAGGAAGCCCCGCTTACCATGATGCTCATCGTATTGAATGTAGTCATTTCCTTCATGGGCTTTTCAAATAGTAAATTAGTGGATAAACTGATCATGTGGCCTTATTATGTAAAACGAAAAAAAGAATATTATCGTTTTATCAGTTCCGGTTTCCTGCATGCAGACTGGGTACACCTGTTCTTTAATATGTTTACCCTGTTCTTCTTTGGAACAGCCATTGAGCATTATTTTGAAAAGCATGCATTAGGTGGAAAGATTGCTTACCTGTTATTATATTTCCTTGCTTTGATTATTTCCGATATCACATCATATATAAAGCACAAAGACAATTTCGATTATCGTTCCCTGGGAGCTTCGGGAGCGGTTTGTGCTGTTCTATTCGCAACACTTGTATTTGCTCCGTGGGCTCAATTACAGTTATACGGGGTAGTAAAAATCTCATTCACAGTATATGCTGTACTCTTTCTTATTTATTGCATTAATATGGGTAAAAAAAGCATGGACAATGTAAACCACGATGCACATTTGTGGGGCAGCCTGTTCGGGCTTGCTTTTACTATTGTGCTGATATGGACATTGAACCCTGCATTATTTGATCTTGTACTAAAGGAATTTGCTTCACCCAGTTTATTTGGAAGGGCGCCAAAGTATATTGACTGAGGAAATTGTTTTTTCGCTGATCTTAAAACGGTCATCAATGCGTTTACCAACAACCCAAAGGATCTTTTTATTTGATTCAATCACCCATATATCCTGCTTTTCATTGAGCGATAATTTTTGATCAATAAAAAACCGGGATAGTTTTTTTTTCTTTTTCATTCCAAGCGGATAAAAATAATCCCCTTGTTTCCATTTCCGCACGAGTAGTGGAAACTGTACCAATGCAGCATCGAGCTGTGCGAGGTTCGGATCTGCTGTAACTGTAGGAGTACCGGAGCGACTTAATTCAAGTTTACCATCAGCCATTATAATTACCGGTTCATTTTCATGCAAAAGAAAATAACCTGATTCCCCCTCTTTTAAAGGAGAAATAATGAGCCAGTTCCTGTTTCGAAGGATACGGTGTGTGGGCGATATTATAAATTTACCTGAGTCGCTTTCGAGCAATTTTAAAATCCCGGTTACCTGCCCGGGAGAAAAACCATAATCTTTTGTCAATTCATAAATGATCGTTGATTTTGCTTCGTTCTTTTTCAATTTTAGTACAGGAATATGAATGTCGTGTCCTTTTACTTCAAGGAGTTTTTTCTTTATGGTATTGATGGATTGCTGGTACAGGAAATGAATATCCCTGAATCGCTCAATATCGGCTAACAGGTTTTCTGCTACCCGGGGGTATATTTTTTGCAGGGAAGGGATCAGTTCATTTCTAAAATAATTGCGGGTATATACATTACTGCTATTGGAAGCATCTTCCCTCCAGTGCAGTTTATTTTCCTGTGCATACAATAGAATATCTTTTTTCCGGGCAAATAACAGTGGCCTCACAAAACATTTTCCGATACCGGGATCTTTAGGCAGTATTCCCTGCAGTCCCTGGATACCGGTGCCTTTAAAAAAATTCATTAATACGGTTTCGATATTATCATCTGCATGATGGGCCGTAAGAATATAATTGAATGGCAGGGCCGGTGATTGATTGACGAGTTCCCTGAACCAATGATATCTTAATTCCCTTGCTGCAACCTGAATGCTTACTTTGTTTTCTTCCTCGTATTTTTTTACATCAAATTTTTTCACAAATATTTCTACTTCGTATTTCCTGCCGAGATCTTTTACAAAAATTTCATCGGCATCGCTTTCTTTATCTCTTAATTGAAAATTACAATGTGCAATGGAGAAATCATACCCGGCTTGTCTGCACAACTCACACAATACAACAGAATCTGCTCCCCCGCTTACTGCAATAAGTAAACGGTCTCTTTGTTGAAAGAGATGGTTTTTTTTAATGTATGATTTAAATGATGTAAGAAGATCCATGTTCATTTATTTGAGGAATTGGCTATAGCTGTTATTCCAATTCTTCCTTTGCCATCTGCAGTTCATTGTATGCATGTTTATCGCCGGCTTTTTTTGCTTCATCCATTCCTTTCTCATATACCGCGATGGCCTGTTGTTCATTCCCTTTTCGTTCCCAGAGCTTTGCCAGATGATAATACGACCCTATATAACCAGGCTCCCGTTCAAGTATATCGTTAAATAATTGCAGGGCTTCTTCATCTTTACCGATCTTGATATATTCCAGCGCCAATGCATGTTGCAAAAAACTATCCTTGCCGGATGCTTCGAGAAACTCAATCAATTTTTCAATACGGCTCATGACAATCTTTGTTTAAACAAAGGGATGCAAGTATATTTGCATCCACTATATTTGCATTTAGTTGCATAAACAACTTTTTATTTATACAAACAACACTCCTTTATGAAGATATTGGTTTGCATCAGTAAAACACCCGACACAACGGCAAAAATAGCCTTCGCAGATAACAATACGAAATTTGCAACAGAGGGTGTGCAATGGATCATTAACCCATACGATGAATGGTATGCCCTTGTTCGTGCCATTGAATTAAAAGAAGCCGATCCTTCTGTCACCCTTCACTTAGTAAATGTAGGCAGCTCGGACAGCGAGCCCATTATCCGCAAAGCGCTGGCATTGGGTGGCGATGAAGCAGTGAGAGTAAATACAGATAATGCTGATAGTTATTATATCGCTTCGCAAATCGCTGCTGTTGCAAAAGACGGCGGGTATGATCTCATCTTCACCGGTAAGGAAACCATTGATTATAATGGATCTTCCATTGGCGGCATGGTGGCAGAGTTGCTGGATCTTCCTTTCATATCACATGCAGTGAAATTTGATCTTGAAGCCGGTAAAGTAGTAGTGATACGGGAGATTGAAGGAGGTGAAGAAACAGACAAGATAACACTACCGGCGGTGGTTAGTTGCCAGAAGGGAATGGCGGAGCAACGCATTCCGAATATGAAAGGGATCATGGGCGCCCGCACAAAGCCATTGAAAGTTGTTGAACCGGTGGCAGCTGATATACTTACCAGTGTAGTATCATATGATCTTCCCCCGGCAAAAGCAGGCGTTAAACTGGTATCACCGGATCATCCTGAAGAACTGGTTCGTTTACTTCATGAAGAAGCGAAAGCGATCTAAGTTGAAACAGGCCAATTTTCCATTATTAAATTATCCATTATTATGATATTAGTTTTTATTGACCAGGCAGACGGGCATATAAAGAAAGCTTCATTTGAAGCAGCCAGTTATGCCGCTGCATTAGCAGGCCGTTTAAACACTACTGCCGAAGCCATTATACTCGGAAGCGTGGAAGATAACCTGGCTTCATTGGGAAACTACGGGGTAAAAAAAGTACATAGCGTTGCCGATGCTTCGCTCAATAAATTTGATGCACAGGTGTACAGCAAAATTCTTGCACAGGCCGGAGATGTTACGGGGGCAGACATCATTGTTTTTTCAAATACCACCACAGGGAAAGCAGTGGCACCAAGATTAAGTGTGAAATTAAAAGCAGGTCTTGTTTCCGGTGCTGTCGCATTACCCGATACCAGTAACGGTTTTACTGTGAAGAAAACCGTATTCAGTGGAAAAGCATTCGCATACATTTCTATTTCCACCGCCAAAAAGATCATTGCACTGAATCCAAATTCATTCAATTTAAGTACCGGCAGTGATTCAGCAGAAGTAGTTCCCTTCAATGCAACCATTGATGCCGCTAAAACGGAAGTAGTATCGGTGGATAAGGTAACAGGTGAAGTGCCCCTGAGCGAAGCCGATATCGTAGTAAGTGGCGGAAGAGGTTTGAAAGGACCTGAAAACTGGGGCATGGTTACAGAACTTGCGAGCGTGCTTGGCGCCGCAACTGCATGCAGTCGCCCGGTAGCCGATATACATTGGCGCCCGCATCATGAACACGTAGGTCAAACAGGACTCGCGATTGCTCCGAATCTTTATATTGCAATAGGAATTTCAGGAGCCATTCAACATCTTGCAGGTGTGAACCGTAGCAAAACGATCGTTGTAATTAATAAAGACCCCGAAGCGCCATTTTTTAAAGCAGCCGATTATGGAATTGTAGGTGATGCATTTGAAGTGATACCGAAGATCATCACCGCAGTAAAGAAAATGAAAGGCATATCATAAATGGCCAATTTTTTGATTTAAATTAAAGTCTTTCAAACAGAATTGAAAGGCTTTAATTTTTATATTTGTATAATATTACAGACCAAACTCTTCAACCCCCGGAATGAAAAAGATTGAACTGGAAATTGTAGCATTGTCGCACAGCATTACCCAGACGCATTCTTATGCTGTTGTTTTGGGTGAGATCAATGGACTCAGGAGACTTCCGATTGTTATCGGTGGCTTTGAAGCCCAGGCAATTGCCGTTGCGCTTGAAAGAATGAATCCCAGTCGCCCCCTTACCCACGACCTCATGAAGAATTTTATGATGGCTTTTAATGTAGATCTTCATGAGATCGTAATCAATGATCTCCAGGAAGGCATCTTTTATTCGAAACTTGTATGCAGTTCCTCCAATGATACGGTTGAAATAGATTCCAGGACCTCCGATGCATTGGCACTTGCCGTTCGCTTTGGATGCCCGATCTATACTTATGACAATATCCTCGAACAGGCGGGTGTGCTGATGGAGGATGATAATAAAAAATCTTCTTCCTCTGCTGTTACTTCAGAAACAGGTGGAAAAGATGATCTGCGTTCCATGAGCCTCGAAGATCTAAATAATCTTCTTGCAGAAGTACTGGAACATGAAGATTATATCAAAGCAATAGCCATCAGGGACGAAATAAAAAGCCGCGGCGGAAAGGCATAGGACGTTCAATGGTTTAAAGGTTCAATAATTATCTCCATACCCAATAAGAAACTCTTAAACTTTGAACAGCTGACCACTCACCTGTTCAACTGCATTCAACAACATTCTCTATTCTCAACAAGTTCCTAATGGTCGTTTTTCCCAATGCCAAGATCAATATCGGCTTACAGGTAATGGGTAAAAGACCTGACGGTTACCATAACCTGCAAACCGTTTTTTACCCTGTAGCGATTAAAGATGCATTAGAGCTGATTGAATCCCCCACTGCAACAAAAGACAGCATTCTATTCAGTTCATCCGGAAATATCATTGATGGAAAAGAACAGGACAACCTTTGTATAAAGGCTATTCAATTGCTGAAGAAAGATTTCCCAAATATTCCTCCTCTACAAATACATCTTCATAAAAATATTCCAACCGGTGCTGGTCTTGGTGGTGGTTCTGCTGATGGAGCCTTCATGCTTCAATTGCTGAATAATATATTCAATCTTGAATTATCGCAGGAGCTACTGGGCAGTTATGCATTGGAGCTTGGAAGTGATGCACCATTTTTTATCATCAATCGTCCCTGCTATGCAAGTTCCCGTGGCGAGGTACTGGAAGGAATACATATTGACTTATCAGCCTACCGCATGCTCATTGTAAATCCCGGTATACATATCAATACTGCGGAAGCATTTCAATCCCTTCAACCGCGATCCATTCATACTGATTTGAAATTGGCTATTCAACGTCCCGTGGAAGAATGGAAGAATATTATTTTAAACGATTTTGAAACATCCGTATTTAAAATAAATCCTGCTATAAAAATGCTGAAAGAACAATTGTATTCATGGGGCGCTTTGTTTGCGTCTATGAGTGGCAGTGGCAGCAGTGTTTATGGACTGTTTAAGAAGGAATTACAGCCTGCAATAAATTTCCCCGCCGGATACTTTCACAAGTGGCTTTAATTTTTTATCTTTGTTCTATCAAAAAGATCAATACAATACAGGTTTTCCTCCTCAACAATCTTGATCTCCTCAATCATCGAGGATAGTCATTTTGCACCTTCTTTTCGCAGAAGGTTTTTTCAGTTTTGATTTTTCACTTCTAATTTTACAATCATGCAAACTATTATACAGGCTTCTGCCAATACACAACATTATTTAGATCTTGAAGAAAAATATGGCGCTCATAATTATCATCCCGTTCCGGTTGTTTTAAGCAAAGGCGAGGGTGTGTATGTCTGGGATGTAGATGATAAAAAATATTTTGATTTCCTCAGTGGTTATTCTGCTGTGAACCAGGGGCACTGCCATCCTGCAATTATTGCTGCACTGAAAGAACAGGCAGGCGTGTTGACATTAACATCGAGAGCATTTCACAGTAATCTCCTCGGTGAATATGCTTCATATATCACGGATTTCTTTGGATATGATAAAGTATTACCCATGAATACAGGAGTTGAAGCTGTTGAAACTGCTTTGAAACTTGCACGCAAATGGGGTTACCAGGTAAAGGGAATTCCCGCGAACCAGGCAAAGATCATTGTATGTGCATCCAATTTTCATGGAAGAACGATCAACGTAATTTCATTCAGCACCGATCCGCTTGCACAAAACAATTACGGGCCCTTTGTTCCGGGGTATGAGATAATTCCATACAACGACCTGGCAGCGCTGGAAAAATCGTTGCAGGATAAAAACGTAGCAGGCTTTCTTTTCGAACCGATACAGGGAGAAGCCGGTGTCGTGGTGCCTGATGATGGATATATTTCCGGCATACAAAAACTTTGCGATGAATACAATGTGTTGATGATCGCTGATGAAATTCAAACCGGGCTCGCACGTACGGGTAAAATGCTTGCATGTGATCATGAAAATGTAAAACCCGATATTTTAATACTTGGAAAAGCACTCAGCGGCGGAACTTTACCCATTAGTGCCGTACTGGCCAATGATGAAATCATGCTCACTATAAAACCGGGCGAACATGGAAGCACCTATGGCGGAAATCCACTTGCCTGCAAAGTGGCCATGGTTGCATTACAGGTATTGAAGGACGAAAACATGAGCGATAATGCCGCGGCGATGGGAGAATTATTCAGAAAAAAATTACAGCAACTTAACTCTCCTTTTATATCTGTTGTTCGGGGAAAAGGATTACTGAATGCGATTGTAATAAAACATTCCAATCCCGAAGCAGCATGGGAACTCTGCCTGCAATTAAAAGAAAATGGTTTACTGGCCAAGCCAACCCATGGAGATAAGATCAGGTTTGCACCGCCATTGACCATTACAACTGCACAGGTAATAGAATCAGTTGAGATCATTCAAAAAAGTTTAAATAAATTGGGCACAGCTTAATATAATAAACATGGGAGATGCAATAGCACATAATCATGAAGAAAATCACCTCAAAAGTTCTGACCTGCTCCGCGATGTCGTGATCGGTATGAGTGATGGGCTAACGGTGCCATTTGCACTGGCAGCAGGATTGAGTGGTGCCGTGGTGAGTAGTGGCATAATTGTTATTGCAGGTATTGCAGAAATTGCTGCAGGAAGTATTGCTATGGGATTGGGTGGATATCTTGCAGGAAAAACAGAACAGGATCATTACAAAAGTGAAGTAAGACGTGAATACGATGAAGTAGAAAATCTTCGCCATATTGAGATACAGGAAACAAAAGAATTCTTCGCCAATATTGGTTTGAGCGCCGAGCTGCAGGAACAGGCCACTGAAGAAATCGCAAAAGATAAAGATCGTTGGGTGGACTTTATGATGAAATATGAACTCGGACTTGAAAAGCCTGATCCTAAACGTGCCACCAAGAGTGCTTTGAATATTGGTATGTCTTACGTGGTTGGCGGCATTATCCCATTAAGCCCGTATTTCTTTATTGATCATTCCACGGAGGCATTGAAATATTCTGTAGCAGCAACGCTACTATGCCTTTTCATATTTGGTTATTTTAAAAGCAGGGTTACAGGTGTGAATGTATGGTGGGGTGCAATACGCGTAATGATGATTGGTGCTATTGCTGCAGCAGCAGCTTATGGTGTGGCGAAATTATTTGGAACGAATGGATAAGTAGTATTGCAAAATTTAAAACTTTTGCCAAAGTTCTACCTGGATAAATTTATAAAAAGCTCACTTCCTTTTCGCGGTTGAATAGAGTTATAACATTCCTCCATTACATTGATTTTAAATTTTTCCCCAAACAATTGCTGGTATTCCGCCTTGTTCCCACCGAATGGTGGTCCGCCGGTAAAACTGCGATTGAATAATACACCTACCAGTTTACCGCCAGGATTGAGTAGTTCATTCATCTTATCTGCATATTTTTTTCTTAATGCCGGGTTGAGCGCACAGAAAAAAGTTTGTTCAATGATAAGATCATACTTCGAATTGACGTTAAAGAAATCATCACAAATGAAATGAATGTTTTTCCGCGCATTGAGTTTGAATTTTCTTTTGAGATTATCTATTAACAACGGAGAAATATCTACCAGCGTGATATTGCTGAAACCTTTGTTTAAAAGATATTCTGCTTCATATGCATTGCCGCAACCGGGAATGAGGATTGAAATATTTTTATTTTCCAATTGATCTATATATTCTTTTAACGGGGTGGAAATGGCGCCGATATCCCAGGTGGTATTTTTCGCCTGGTAACGGTCGTTCCAATAGATGTGATCGAATTGTTGTTCCATTCAGGTAGTGAGTTGATGCTTATGATTAGAAGAAATATTTTCCATCGTCCACGTTATTTTGCGGGTGAATTTGTGTTGTCTCACAGGACAATCCATTTTATCACAAATGGGGCATGAAATTTCAAGACAACCATCGGAATGAACAAATAATTCTACTGCCTCACCAAAATGTTGCCTCACCAGCCCCGCGAGTTCATCTATTTCCGCATGTGCTTCGTTTACATTAAAATACCAGGGAACCGTAAGATGACAATCAAGGTGAAGCGTTGGCCCATACTTAATGATGCGCAGGTTATGCAGGTCAATCCAGTTAACACTCCTGTTGCGGTTGAGCATATCCACAATCCTGTTCATTAACTCGAAATCTACTTCATCCATGATGCCGGCTACTGAACTGCGGATGATCTTATATCCTGTTATAAGTATTACTATTGCAAACAATATTGCTACGACGCTGTCTATCCATGTGATCTTTGTAAAGAACAAAAGAATTAAACCTGCCACAATTCCCAGGGTTGTATAGGTATCTGTTTTGAGATGTTTACCACTGGCGATCAGCGCCAATGAATTATTTTTCTTCCCTATTTTAAGACATGCGACACCTGCAATATAATTGATGATCGCAGTAAGCGCTACCAGGCAAATCCCATAATCGAGTTTATACAGGACATGGGGCAACATGATATTTTTAACGGCTTTATAAATAATAAAGAAGCCTGCTGTGCTGATAAGGGTTCCTTCAATAGCTGCGGAAATGAACTCTATCTTGCCATGGCCATAGGGATGATCTGTATCTTTTGGTTTGGCAGAAATATATAAACTGTACAAACCGATGAGCCCTGCAATTACATTAGCGATGCTTTCCAGGGCGTCAGTTAATATCGCTACAGAGTTCGTAAGCCACCACGCTACTACTTTGATAAAGAACAAAGCAATAGAAATAATGGCAACGGTTCGTTGCGTCCTGAAATTTTGTACAGACTGTATCAATATTTAGCAATTGATGCACAAAGATATACAGTTGAAGTGAGTGACACAACCAAAGCTGAATAAAGCATTGCTGCCGGTAAAAAAATAATTAGAGTCAAAACAGCTGTAAGCCTTATTTTTGTGCCTTTAAAAATCAACCAACACTATGCATTTTCAACTTTCCGAAGAACATTTAATGATTAAGAAAGCAGCACGCGATTTTGCACAGGCAGAATGCCTTCCGGGTGTAATTGAAAGGGATGAGTTGCAGAAATTTCCAAAAGAACAGATCGAAAAGCTTGCCGATCTTGGTTTCATGGGCATGATGGTAAAACCAGAATACGGCGGAAGTGGTATGGATACGATCAGCTATGTATTGGCGATGGAAGAGATCAGTAAGGTGGATGCAAGCGTTAGTGTATGCATGAGCGTAAACAACAGTCTTGTTTGTTATGGCTTGCAGGAATATGGATCAGAAGAGCAAAAAACAAAATATTTAACGCCCCTTGCACAGGGGAAAAAAGATGGTGAATTATATATCGGCGCTTTTTTGCTGAGTGAACCTGAAGCAGGCAGTGATGCCACTTCACAAAGAACAACTGCCGAAGACAAAGGCGATCACTATTTATTAAATGGTACCAAGAACTGGATCACGAATGGCAATACGGCAAGCGTGTACCTGGTGATTGCGCAAACGGATGTGAGTAAGGGCAGCAGGGGAATCAATGCATTTATCGTTGAAAAAAAATGGCCAGGGGTTGCAGTCGGAGCAAAAGAAAACAAACTGGGTATCCGCGGAAGTGATACACATACTATTCTTTTCAATGATGTAAAAGTTCCCAAAGAGAACCGTATAGGTGAAGACGGCTTTGGTTTTAAGTTTGCGATGAAGACGCTGGCGGGTGGTCGTATCGGAATCGCTTCTCAGGCACTGGGCATTGCGAGTGGTGCGTATGAACTTGCACTGGCGTACAGCAAACAACGTAAAGCTTTTGGCACGGAGATCATGAATCACCAGATCATACAGTTCAAACTGGCGGATATGGCTACCCGAATTGAATCTGCCCGTTTGCTTTGTCTCAAAGCTGCATGGGAAAAAGACCAGCATATGGATTATGCATTGAGCGGATCAATGGCAAAAGTATTCAGCAGTGAAACGGCGATGTGGACAGCCACGGAAGCAGTACAAATACACGGCGGCTATGGTTTTGTAAAAGAATACCATGTAGAGCGGCTGATGAGAGATGCAAAGATCACGCAGATATATGAAGGTACCAGTGAAGTGCAGCGTATTGTGATCAGCAGGACTATTTTGAAGTAAGTGCAGGCTATGAGCTATGAGTTGCTAGCGATGAGCTTAATCAATTTCATAGAATAGCAGCCAGATTCTTTTTAAAAGTTTAATAAATCTTGTTAGTTGCTGCATTGAGTAGAAGCTAATACCCGCAGCTGGTAGCTCGCAGCTCATCGCTATTCACTATGGCCTTCCTCCCCGACAAATACCAAAAAATAAAACAACAGCTTGCTTCTTACCAGGCAACTCTGGTAGCTGTTACAAAAACCAAACCTCCCGGCGATATTCTCGAAGCATATGATCACGGGATCCGCGATTTTGGTGAAAATTATGTGCAGGAGCTAAAAGATAAATATGAAGTATTACCAAAAGATATTCGCTGGCATTTTATCGGTCACCTTCAAACCAATAAGGTGAAGTATATCGCTCCCTTTGTGCATTTGATACATGGTACAGACAGTGAAAAATTATTGAAGGAAATAAATAAACAGGGGAAAAAGATCAACCGCGTTATTGATTGTCTCCTGCAGGTATATATTTCAAAAGATCAAACCAAGTTTGGTTTCGATGAAAAAGAACTGGATGAATTATTCAGCAACAATATCCTTTCACAATTAAATTTTGTAAATGTGCATGGACTAATGGGTATGGCAACTTTTACAGAAGACAATGCTCTTATCCAAAAAGAATTCTCCAATCTTAAAAGGATCTTCGATAAATATGCACAGTTGCTAGCGGGGAGCCATAAGCTAACAGCCTTGAGTATGGGCATGAGTGCCGATTACCAGTTTGCATTGGAGAACGGGAGCAATATGGTTCGTATCGGCAGCCTGCTGTTCGGCGAAAGGAATTATACTACCAGTTAATCAGATTTCCTTAAAATGTTAAAGTTTTAACAGTCATTGTGCAATTAAATGCATCCCTTGCTCTAATTAGAGCATAATTAATAACTTTAGCATGTCAACTTACTACACCATGACCCAGGCCCAGGCATTTGAATCTGAAAAGAACAGGAAAGCATTCCTCTATACCTGTATCATCTGCGGTACTATATTATTGCTTTTTATTATCATTAAATGGACGGTAGAACCGGTATCTGTTCCCATTGTGCAGGACCTTATAGAAATCAATCTTGGAAATAATGAAGAAGGGTTTGGGGAAGAACAACCGTTGATTAAAGGGCATAAAACGCCCTCGAGGGATGAAGTAGTTGCATCAAGACAAAATGCAGCCAGCACACCGGATGAAAAGATACAGCCAGACGATAATCCTGAAGACAATGCAGCACCTGTTGTTAAACCAACAAAGACGAATATCAAAACAAAATCTGTAACGCCTGTAGAAACTCCGGTGACCAAACCTCAAAAACCAAAGATCACATATAATGGTCCGGGCAGTGGCCCAACCGGCAATAATCCTACTGATGACAATGGTTATAAATACCAGGGCAACAACCCAAATGGTAAAGGAGATGCCGGCGATCCCAATGGCAATAAAGACTCTTATGGTAATACGCCTGGCGGAAGGATCGGTGGCCCGAAAGTAATTGGGAACCGGAAGATCATTAAATATTATTCTTTCGAAGGCGATCTGCCTAAAGCCGTAATTAATGCCATTGTAAAAGTGACCCCTGCGGGTAAAGGAAGTTTTATTGGCTTTGGCAAAGGATCTACCACGAGAGATTCAAGATATGCAAGCGAAATAAACCGTTATCTCAACAATATTGCATTCGATAAATCCGAAAACGAATCCACTGTTACAGTTATCTTCAATTTTAACGAGAACTAAATAGGTCAATAAATGAATAGGCAACTGCCAGGTTAAATTCATTTATTAGTTCTTCAACTGTTGACTTATTCACTTAATGAACATCCTCTTCTGATTTTGTATTATTTTTATCGGGATGACATACGAGCAAACGATCGAGTACCTGTATACACAACTCCCGATGTTCAGCAGGATTGGGGCCGCCGCATTTAAAAAAGATCTTCATAATACATTGGCACTTTGTGAAGCACTGGATAATCCACACAAAAAATTTAAAAGCATTCATATTGCGGGCACCAACGGAAAAGGAAGTACGAGCCATATGCTGGCTGCTATTTTACAACAGGCAGGATATAAAACAGGCTTGTACACTTCACCACATCTTAGAGATTTTGGTGAACGCATCCGCATCAATGGCCAAATGATCAAAAAAGAATTTGTAATTGAATTCACAGAACGCACCAAAATACTCAGTGAAAAAATACAACCTTCTTTTTTTGAGCTCACTGTTGCAATGGCGTTCGATTACTTTGCCAAAGAAAAAATTGATATCGCGGTCATTGAAACGGGGCTCGGTGGCAGACTGGATAGCACCAATGTGATATCCCCCATCCTTTCGGTAATCACGAATATCGGGTATGATCACATGAACCTGCTCGGAAATTCATTACAGGAGATCGCTTCAGAAAAAGCCGGTATCATCAAAGAACATACACCGGTCGTTATTGGTGAATTGCTTGAAGATACAAGGCCTGTTTTTACACATAAGGCGAATGAAATGAATGCACCCATTTTTTTTGCACAGGACATGTTTGAAATTTCCGGGATTCAAAACAATAACAGCACACTCGATTGCAGGATCATTGATACAAAAAATAAACTAACATCCGTTTTTTCTCTTGATCTCAGGGGAATTTACCAGGCTAAAAATTTACGTACAGTTCTCGCGGCTGAACAGGTATTGAGCAATATCGGGTACATGATTAACGATGTTGCCAAAAAACATGCATTAAAAAATGTAAAGAAATTAACAGGACTCTCGGGGCGGTGGGATATTGTTGCGCATAATCCTGCGATGATCTGTGATGTAGCCCACAATGAAGATGGGATAAAACAATTGCTGCAACAGCTACAGGAAGAATATGGCGAAGCACACATTCATTTTGTACTTGGATTTGTGAAAGACAAGGATATTGACCATGTGCTCAGTCTATTCCCTACTGGCGCCAGTTATTATTTTACAAATGCCCATATACCAAGAGCATTGCCATGGAAAGAATTAAAAATTAAAGCTGCAGAAAAAAAATTATCAGGCGATGGTTATGATAATGTGAATGATGCTATTCTACAGGCAAAAAACAATGCTTCGAAAGAGGATGTAATAATGGTTTGCGGGAGTTTTTTTATCATCGCGGAAATTAATTACTGACCTGCCTGCCGGGCAGGATACACTGATGAATGGATTCCACGGATAAATAAGAGCCCCTCTCTTTCAGGACAGGGCTTGGGGTGAAGTGAAATTTATTTATCCAAAAAAGTAAATCCATAAAACAGGCAGAGTGCATGCATGCTTTGGCGAATAGCACCTTCAAGCAGGATTTTCTTTACTTCATCCAATGGTTTTAAAATAATTCCGATCTCTTCATTGGCATCCAACGCCTGGCTACCTGTTTTTTTCCCACCTGTTGCCAAAAAAAGATACGTGATATTATTCAACACGCCCGGATTTGCTGCAGTAATGGCCAGTTGTTGTATCCCGGAAAATTCGTAACCTGTTTCTTCCAGCAATTCTCTTCGGATGGCTTCTTCAGGATCTTCACCATCATCAATAAAACCGCCAGGCAATTCAAGCAGCATTTCATTGAGTGGATGACGGTATTGTTCTACGAGAAGTACTTCATTATTTTCTGTGATGGCCATCGCGGTTGCGCTCGTAGGAAGTTCCACCACAAAATACGGATCAACTATTTTTCCGGAAGGCAATTGGTAGCTATCTTTCCGTGCAGTGAAGTATTGATGATCGCTTAAATATTCCGTAGAAATTATTTTTATTTCCATGGCCGGTATGGGTTTTCTTCCCCTGCTAAACTATCTTACTTAGTTAAAAATTTATCTACATTCTACATTCTACATTCTACATTCTACATTCTACATTCTACATTCTACATTTATCACCCCCATGCCATTCTTTCTCTAAGCTTCGTTATATGCGCTGTATGATGTTTTGAATGCCATGCATAGAGCCCAAGCAGGTACCATAAACTCATTTTTTTATTGTATTCGGGATGAACAACCGTACGATCCCATTCGGATCCTGATATATTTTTCAATATTTCGTACCAGCGAAGATGCACTGCATAAAGAATGGTAATAGAAATATTAATGGGAAGATTTTCTGTGTCAGGCATTTTCGCCCATGCATCCTGGTCATATGGCTTGATCACCGGATTGTCTTCCGAAAGACCAAGTTTAAAGCGGGTATAAGCATTCATATGACTATCCGCTACATGATGCACCAGCTGCTTTACAGTCCAACCACCTTCACGATAAGGAGTGTTTAGCTGATGTTCATCAAAGTTTGTTACGGCATATTCAATTTGTTGGGGAAGCAATTGTATATCCAGCAACCATTCTTTCAGCTGTTCTTCAGAAAATGGCTGTTCAATATATTTGCCAATTGGAAATTTTAAATCTTCCATTAATGATTTACCACTGGTTTAATATCAAGCAATTCGATTTCAAAGATAAGAGTGGATCCCGGCGGAATCTTTCCACCCGGTGCCGGTTGCTCACCGTAAGCCAGCTGGCTTGGTATATATACTTTCCATTTGGCACCTTTGGTCATCAGTTGCAATATTTCTGTCCAGCCCCTGATAACACCGTTCAACGGGAAAGTAATTGGTTCTCCACGGGACCGATCGAATTCTGTTCCATCTATCAATGTTCCAATATAATTCACCACAACTGTATCTACCGCAGCGGGCTTGCTACCCTCACCGCCTGCTCTTAATATTTCATATTGTAAGCCATTTGGCAATGTTGTCACTTCTTTTCTTTCTTTATTTTTTGCAAGAAAGGCTGCGCCTTTTGCTTTTTCCTCAGCGGATCTTTTTAATCCAAATTGTCTTATTTGTTCCTGCATTTTCCGGTTGCATACATCCTGTGGCATCTTTGGTTGGTTGTTCTTAAGAACATCCCAGATTGCCTGGATCATCAGGGAACTATTAAAGTCATTTATGTTTTGCGCTTTCATGCTTTCACCGATATTCACTCCTACTGCATAACTGAAACTGTCCAGCAGATTTTTCATCGGTGGCGTTTGTGTTTTTGTTGGAGTTTTTTGTTTGGCGGGCGTCTTGTTAGCCTGTGCACTTGCCCAGGACGGGCTGCTGCAAATGATCAGCAGGAAAAAAACGATTTGCTTCATTAAATTATTTTTGTGTTTTAAAATGGAATGCAAAGAAACGCAACTTTATTCATCCCGCATCTCTCTTCCTGTTAAATGTATAAAAACGTCCTCGAGGTTAGCTGCTTTTACCTGCTTGGGTCGTTCAAAACCACCGGCCACCAGTTCATCAATCATTTTGTCGGGAGAATCCATTTTAATGAGCTTTCCTTCATCCATGATTGCGATGCGGTCGCATAATTGTTCGGCTTCATCCATATAATGTGTAGTAAGGATCACTGTAGTACCATTGGTGCGTATTTCCCGGATAAGGTCCCAGAGATTTCTTCTTGCCTGCGGATCGAGCCCGGTAGTAGGCTCATCCAGGAAAACGATCTTAGGTTGATTAATAAGAGTGGTTGCTATAGAAAATCGTTGCTTTTGTCCACCGCTGAGTTGTTTGGCCTTGTTCTTTGCCTTGTCTTCAAGGTTTACTTTTTTTAACAATGCGATAGGATCCACTGTGCGATTGTATAAACCTCCGAAAAGCTGTATCAATTCAACCAGGTTAATGCCAGGATAAAAACCAGAGGTCTGTAACTGTACGCCAATGATCTTTTTAATGGCTGCAGGATCTTTATCCAGGTCAATCCCATCCACTATTATAGTGCCACTGGTTTTTTGCCGCAATGTTTCGATGATCTCAAGGGTTGTTGATTTTCCTGCACCATTGGGACCGAGCAATCCAAATATCTCGCCCTCATACACATCAAAGGAAATGGATTTTACTGCCTGGAACTCGCCATAATTTTTAACCAGGTTTTTTACAGAGATAATTGTCTTTTGCATTGTGTGCCTTTGTGAAAGATGCAGAATATAGTTGAATACTGTTAAAGATTGCTGAGAAGTTATAATAGCCTACACAGTACTTTCAAGTTCTTCCATCATTAATTTACTTCCAATAAAAAGTGGTGTTCGCTGGTGCACTTCTGTTGGTTGAATGTCCAGGATACGTTCTTTTCCATTGGTAGCCTTCCCTCCTGCCTTCTCCACAATAAAAGCAAATGGATTGCATTCATACAGGAGCCTCAGTTTGCCTTTGGGTTTATCGGTTGTACCGGGATACATAAAAATTCCGCCTTTTATGAGATTGCGGTGTACATCAGCCACCATACTACCAATATATCTTTGCGTATATGGTCCGCCGGTAGCCTTTGTTTTTTGCTGGCAACCGGTAATGTATTTTTTTACCTTTTCTTCATACTGGAAAAAATTGCCGTGATTCACCGAATATATCTTCCCGGTGTCCGGGCATTGTATATCGGGATGACTCAGGGTGAATTCACCTACAGACTGGTCGAGCGTAAACCCGTTCACTCCACGGCGTGTAGCATATACCAGCATGGTGGATGATCCATAGATTACATATCCTGCAGCCACCTGCTTATTGCCCTGCTGCAGAAAATCTTCCCTTGTTGCCGGCTTTCCCAATTCGCTAACCCTGCGAAACACGCTGAATATTGTACCAATAGAAACATTCACATCTATATTACTGCTTCCATCCAATGGATCGAACAAGCAAACGTATTTTGATTTATTGCTCACTTCATCATCAAACACTTCTATGTCGTCCATCTCTTCACTGCCGATACCCGCACAACTGATGCCATGCCTCAATACGCCCATGAACTGGTTATTGGCAAATACGTCGAGTTTTTTTACCTCTTCTCCCTGCACATTCATCGTGCCGGCGTCGCCTAGTATGTCTACGAGACCCGCTTTGTTTACTTCCACATGAATCCTTTTGGCTGCAAGACCAATATCCCTTAATAACCCTGATAGCTCCCCTGTAGCTTTGGGAAAGTCCCTCATCTGCTGAATAGTAAATTCATCCAGTGTCTGGATTTTTCTATTGATGACCATAAAACAATTTCCGGTTTACAATGAACGAAGTTAGATTTGCGGTTCAAATGTAAGGAAGTTATGGGTTTAAAAGTTGATGAATAGCTGGCAATTGCGTATTAATATTTTCAAATCAAACATCTTAGATCATACATCATACATATTATGAAGGTTTACAAGTTTGGCGGTGCAAGCATCAATAGCATAGACAGGATAAAGAATACGGCACATATCATTCAATCTGAAAGCAAAGAAAAACTTCTCCTGGTTATTTCAGCAATGGGTAAAACAACCAATGCCTTTGAAAAAGTAGCCGAAGCTTTTTTTGAAGGAAGAAAAGAAGATGCATTGCAGCTTTTTCAACAGGTAAAAGATGCTCACTTGAATACGCTTAAATATCTCGTCGCTATACAATGGCAGGCCGCCGAAAACCAATTGAAAGAATTTTTTACAGAGATCGAATGGCTGCTGCATGATAAACCGGTGAGGAACTATGATTATTATTACGACCAGGTGGTTTGTTGCGGCGAATTGTTGAGCACATCCATCCTCTATCATTATCTCGCTGAACAAAAATTAAAGGTAAAATGGATAGATGTGAGAGATATCCTTCGCACAGATGATAATTTCAGGGATGCTGCGATTGACTGGAATTTTACCAAAAAGAGGATCGAATCATCGGTAGCCCCGCTCTTTGAACAATATGATGTGATACTCACACAGGGATTCATCGGCGCAACAGATGAAAATGAAAGCACCACACTGGGCCGTGAAGGAAGTGATTTCACTGCAGCCATATTCGCCAATATCATGAACGCTGAATCGGTAACGATCTGGAAAGATGTAGATGCCGTTATGAGTGCCGACCCAAAAAAATATCCTGCTGCCGCCATCATTCCTTCATTGAGCTTTACAGAAGTGATCGAAATGGCATACTATGGTGCACAGGTCATCCATCCTAAAACCATCAAGCCATTGCAGAATAAGAATATACCATTGCAGGTGAAAAGTTTTCTCGATCCTTCATTGCCCGGAACGATCATCAGCAAAGAACCCGTAAAAAAACTACCTCCTATCATTGTAAACAAAGAAAAACAGGTGCTTATTCAATTCAGATCAAAAGATTTTTCTTTCGTGGAAGACAAACCGGTAGAACAATTGCAGCAACTCTTTCATCAAATAAGAATAAAACCAAACCTCTCCCAGCATACTGCCATTTCATTGCTTTGCAGCTTTGATGATCATGCAGAAAAAATAGACCAGCTCGCATTGGCCGCCTCAGAAATATTTGATGTGGAACTCGAAAAGAATTTATCCCTTCTTACCATCCGGCATTATGATGCAGAAACGATTGCACAACTCACCCGGAACAAGCAGGTATTATTGGAACAAAAAACGGTGGAAACGGTACAGGTGTTGATGAGGAATTCGTGAAACCTGAATAGTGAATCGTGAAGGATATATTCGCAAATAAAAGACTTAATACTGTTTTATGTAAAAAATCAATCTCAAGCTCATAGCTATCAGCTAACAGCTTATTCAGTCTATAACATATTCTCCCTTCCTGTTCACCAATATGATCGGGAGTTCTTTCTTCAATTCAAAATAATCAAAAACCTCCCTTATATTTTTATTGAACTGCTGCAGGTAAACATTGTCGCGGATGGTTGACAAAAGGTATTCATACGACTTCTTTACATTGTACCGTACAGGGAATACATGCACCGGTATAAATTCCTGTCCCTGCATCCTGGCACTTGAAGCAATGATATAGACCTCTTCAATGGGAAGATCACTGATTGCTATGCAACCGGTGGATACACAATTGCCATGAATATAAATGGCACTTCCGGGTCTGAGGGAATCACTTAATATTCGGTCCGAAGCATTTGGATAATTCAAACCAAGAGAAAGATGATAATTGCTGTTGGGATTAAATTCATTTATCTGGTAAAAACCTTCGGGCACCTGGTAATCGCCTTCCATTCTTTTGGGTCCCATGGTACCACTCTGCATACACACTTTATAGGTCTTGAACAATTTATACGGCTCAGTGGCATTTCCCCTCACCCACACTTCCAGTTGGCGGTCATATTTAAATGAACGGATATAAACAGATTGGGGCGGCCAGGTAAGCTTTTGTTGTTCGAACTGTTTTTTTACAGAATCCTCCATCCGGCTCATGAACTCCGCAGTTTTAAATGCAGGTTTTTGCCCTCCAATAAAAGCGTTTTGTGATAGTGCTGCCAGTCCCAAAAGGATGCAGACAAAAAGAATACAGCTGGATTTAAGGATCGAGGCCTTCATTAACCTATAATTCGGGATAATTTAATATCGGTTTCAGCCAATAAAATTAAGAAATTATGTCAAAAACTGCAGCGTAAAAACCCGCTGAATATTTATATTAACGGCAATATTAACATTATCAATTCATTGGAAATCCACTAATCCACAAGTAATGATCACAAATTGCCCCTGGCAGCCTGTTCTCTTTCCAGTGCTTCAAAAAGTGCTTTAAAGTTTCCTTTCCCAAAACTTTTTGCTCCCTTTCGCTGGATGATCTCGAAGAAAAGTGTTGGCCGGTCTTCCAAAGGCTTACTGAATATCTGGAGCAGGTAACCTTCATCATCCCGGTCAATCAAAATACCTAATTCACGCAATGGAGCAAGGTCTTCATCAATATGACCTACCCTGTCTAAAATACTTTCATAATAGCTTGGCGGAATCTTCAAAAATTCTACTCCCCGTTGTTGCAGATCCGTAACCGTTTCAATAATATTAGCGGTGGCGATGGCAACATGTTGCACGCCTTCCCCATTATAAAACTCGAGGTATTCCTCTACCTGGCTTTTCTTTTTTCCTTCTGCAGGTTCATTGATAGGAAATTTTACAAAACCATTCCCATTGCTCATTACCTTACTCATCAATGCAGAATATTCTGTAGAGATATCTTTATCATCGAATGAAAGAATATTGCGGAAGCCCATTACATCTTCATAAAATTTCACCCATGGATTCATCTGGTTCCAGCCAACATTTCCTACACAATGATCAACATAGAGTAACCCGGAGCCCGGAGGATTATAGACAGATTCCCATTTCCTGAAACCTGGCATGAAAATACCATGGTAATTTTTTCTTTCAACGAATACATGCACGGTATCACCATAAGTATGAATACCACTCAATATTACTTCTCCATCGTCATCTTTCAGCGTAACAGGTTCCATATAACTTTTTCCGCCACGGCTGGTGGTTTGTTTCCATGCATCTGTTGCATCGTCTACTTTCAGTGCGAGCACTTTCACTCCATCGCCATGTTTGTAAATATGATCGGCAATTGCATTGTTCATTCGCAATGGTGTTGTCAAAACAAAGGTGAGTTTGTTCTGGCGTATAACGTAACTCACTTTATCCATCATTCCTGTTTCAGGACCTGAATAAGCGAGTGACTGGAATCCGAATGCTGTTTTATAAAAATGCGCAGCCTGTTTGGCATTACCGACATAAAATTCTACATAGTCGGTTCCGTTTAATGGCAAAAAATCTGTTACCGTATTTTTAACCACATCGGGAGAAATTGTTGTTGTTGGCATAAAAGATGTTTTTATTTTTTATTCGACAGTTGTACAAAGCCTGGCTTCAGAGGCGTCACTCACTTGTACGGCAGCAAGCAACGCAGCAGGAAGATATCAGGCTTTCGAATCCATTGCCAAAGCCATCATTAGCAGGGAGTAGCTGCTGCGCCTGTCAGTAAAAATCTTATGTGGATAATCGGGAATCATCGTTCATAAAGATACTAAAAAAAAATCTATGATCGCTGATGTATGATCGCTGAGTATGATGTATCATCTAAAATCTTTAACATCTACCTTATAAATACCAACCCTTCTTAACTTACAAATTCATAAATAATATTTAACTAAACCTTTAAACCCATAAACTATCATTTATCTAAACTTATAAACCACTAATTTTATAACCCTCCAACCTCTATATATTTGTGCTATGAAAAAAGTGGGAATCCTGGGAGGTGGTCAGTTAGGAAGAATGTTATTGCAGGCTGCTGCCAATTACCCTGTACAAACCTTCCTGATGGAAAATGATCCCGATGCACCTGCTGCCCATCTTTGCCATCATTTCAGCAAAGGAGATATTACCCGTTATGAAGATGTATACCATTTTGGAAAATCACTCGATGCAATCACGATCGAAATAGAAAGCGTAAACATTGAGGCATTGGAAAAACTGGAATCAGAAGGCGTGAAAATATATCCCAAACCCGCTGCACTAAAAGTTATTAAGAACAAGATCCACCAAAAAAAATTTTACGAGCATCATCAAATACCAACAAGTTCTTTTGTCATAACAGAAACACTTGATGCACTCAGGACCCATGCAGGTTTTCTGCCTGCGGTACACAAACTTGCAAGTGGTGGTTATGATGGTCGCGGTGTACAGGTAATAAAAAGCAAAGAAGATTTTGATAAAGGTTTTGATGCTCCTGCAGTGCTGGAAAAAAAAGTGGATATCAGGCAGGAAATATCCATGCTTGTTGCAGTAAGTAATACCGGTGAAACAGCCCTTTATCCCGCCATTGATATGGTATTTGATCCTAATCTCAATTTATTAAGTCACCAGCTCTCTCCTGCAGAACTTCCTGAAAAAATATTATGGAAAGCAGAAGCCATTTCACTCAACGTGGTTAAAAAACTGGAAAGCCCCGGCTTATTCGCCGTAGAAATGTTTGCAGATATGGAGGGGAATGTATTGGTAAACGAAATTGCTCCCCGTGTACATAACAGCGGCCATCATACCATCGAAGCAAATTATTGCAGCCAGTTTGATATGCTATGGCGGATCATGCTCGACTATCCATTAGGAAATACAGAATCCATTTTATCTTCTGCCCTGGTAAATATCATTGGAGAAACCGGCTATACCGGGCAACCGGTTTATGAAGGCTTGCAGGATGTACTCGCAATGGACAATGTGTTTGTGCATATATATGGAAAAACACAAACAAAGCCCGGGCGCAAGATGGGACATATCACTATCCTCAGTAATGAAAGACAGGATCTATTGCACAAAGCAAATAAGATTAAACACTGCCTGAAAGTTATTAGTGATAAGAAGTAAACTTTGCCAAAGTCCGGCGACTTTGCCAAAGTTTATTTTAAAAAATTATGGAGTTAATGTGTTCGTCAGTCTTTTTAATTCTATCTCTGCCGACTTAGCCGCGAATTTCAAATTCACCAAACGAAATCCTGATTCTTCAAAACTTTGCTGCGCACTTTTTATTTCAAGGATGGTAGCCTGCTTATATTGAAATCGCAACAAAGCGAGATCGAGTAATTGTTTCGATAAACGATAGTTCGATTGCGCAGTATCTATCTGGTTGATGGTATTGCTGTATGCCTGGTATTGTTTTATGATTTGTGCGTTATAATCACGAAGCAATACTTCTTTTTGAATAACTGCATTTCTTACATCTATTTCCGCTACTTTTTGTTGCCGCCTGTAAACAGATCCATTGTAAATGGGAATGCCTATTGAAAAACCAATTGTAGGACCATAACTCTGGTTCAATAATAAATTACCTGCAGCAGCCTGGTTGCGGCTGAAGTTATAACCTGTAGTAGCCCTGATGGAAGGATACCGTTGAGCGATCGTTTCTTTCACGATAAATTCATTGATCTTTACCTGTCTTTCAGCCGACAACAGGTCAGCATTTTTATTTACGGCATTAAGCATTGCTGCAAGGGTAAGCGTGCTATCCACTACAATGCTGTCTGTTATAATGATTGAGGAATCATCTTTCATGTAAAGCAGTCTCAACAATTCAGTTTTTGCCTGGTCAATCACCAGCTGTTGCGCCAGTTTCGATTGTTCCAGTACATTCAGGTCTATTTGCGCCTGGAACAGATCAGCATTATTGGCAAGCCCGGCCTTTTGCCTTGCCTGTACGATCTCCAGCTGTTTCCCCGATGCAGCTATAGATGTATCAATCGTTCGCAGATAATTTTGTTGCCGCACAATATCATAATATCCCACCATCACTTCGGCGAGGATATTTTGCACCTGGGAATTCAGCAGGTCACGACCCTGCAGTTCCAGTTCCGCCAGTCTCTTTTTTGTTGCAATCACCCTCCCGCCGTTATATAGCAGGATACTGCCAGTAATATTTACACCGAAATTATTTGCAGCTGCATTGTTTCTCTGGATTTTTGTGCCATTGTTGAGTTCCTGGTTAACGCTGGTGAGTTGCTCATTGTCTGCCAGGCTACCGGTAACGAGTGGTAGTCCACCCGCCATACCATAATTATTGGAAATGCTGTCTGCAGATATCCTGTTCTTTGCCAGTTGTATTTCCAGGCTGTTTTGCAAGGCGATGTTTACAGCATCCTGTAGGTGCAGGATGGTCTGCCCGTTCGCAACGATTCCGTTAAAAATGAATACACTTAATATGACAACAACTCTCTTCATTAAAATCCTTTTGAATTATTTTACTTTCTAATTGCTTATTTCTTATTCCGACAATTCAGTATCCTTCACCTTGCGTTTCCCGGATAAAAAAGAATACATCGCCGGAATTACAAACAATGTAAGGATCAAAGAGAAAATAAGGCCCCCAACAATTACAATTCCTAGTGGTACGCGGCTTGATGATGATGCTCCGAGGCTCAATGCAATGGGCAATGCACCAAATGAAGTAGCCAGGCTGGTCATAAGGATGGGGCGCAACCTTTGAGCGGAAGCACTTACAACTGCTTCCATTTTTGTCATTCCTGTTTCCCGCTTCTGGTTGGCAAACTCAACAATGAGGATTCCATTTTTGGTAACAAGGCCTATGAGCATGATCATACCGATCTCGGAAAAAATATTCAGTGTTTGTCCGAATATAAAAAGACTCAGCAATGCACCTGCGATTGCAAGCGGAACAGTAAACATGATAGTGAGCGGGTCTGCAAAACTTTCAAATTGAGCTGCCAGTACCAGGTAAATCAATATCAGCGCCAATACGAATGCGAAAATAATATTGGAAGAACTTTCAGAATAATCCCTTGCAGGGCCTGTAAGTGCGGTCTGGTAAGTTTCATCCAGCAGTCTTGCAGAAATTGCCTGCATGGCTTTAATACCATCACCGATAGTATATCCCTCAGCCAGTGATGCAGATATCGTGGCAGATTTATAACGGTTATAATGGTACAGGCTTGGCGGGCTGCTGCTCTCCTCCAGTTTAACTACGGAACTTAAAGGGATGGCATCGCCTTTATCGTTACGTACATACAGTTTCGAAATATCCCCCGGTTTGTCGCGGTCGCTTCGCTCTACCTGTGCAATTACAGAATACTGGTGTCCCCCGGTTAAAAAATATGCCAGTCTCCCGCCGCTGAATGCAGCCTGTATGGCTGCTACCACATCTTCTGATGACAGGCCCAGATCTTTTATTTTCATCCTGTCGAGCGTTAAAGCCACTTCGGGTTTATTGAATTTCAGGTTAACGTCAACGTTAGAAAATGTTTTATCTTTTTTTGCTTCATCCAAAAAGCGTGGGATCATTTCCTTTAGCTTTTCGAGGTCCTGGTTCTGCAATACGAACTGAACCGGAAGACTTCCTCTTGATCCCAATCCCACCGAGATGGTTTGCTCTTCAATAGCAAATATTTTTGCATCATTGAACCGTTTCAATTTGCGGTTCAGGTCACTGGCAATTTCTGTCTGCGTTCTTGTTCTTTCCTTTGGTGGTACCAGTGCCAGTCTTGGCGCGGCACTGTTAATGGCCCCCGTTGGTGCACGCGTAAATACAAAATCTCTTTCGGGAATAGAATCATAGAGGTAATTGGACACATCATCTGTAATGCGTTGCATACGGTTATAACTCGTTCCTTCGGGGCCGGTCATTGTAAACCGTACACTACTCCTGTCTTCAAGGGGAGCAATTTCGCTTTTGAGTGAGAAAAAGATCAATATTCCCATTGCGACACAAACGCCAATTATGATAAATGCAACCCATCTTACTTTCAAAAAAGCTTTTAACATGCGCTCGTATCCTTTTTCCATGCCTGAAAAGAAAGGCTCGGTCATCCTATAGAATTTTCCATGCCCCGCTTTTTTTCGGTTCAGTAATACGTTTAGTACAGGCGTTATAGTGAGGGATACAAGTGCAGATATTAAAACCGCAGCAGCAAGGGTAACTCCAAATTCCCTGAAAAGCCTTCCTATAAATCCTTCGAGAAATATCACCGGCAGGAACACAATTGCCAGCGTGATGGAAGTGGAGATCACGGCGAAGAAAATCTCTTTGCTGCCTTCCAGTGCTGCCTTTTGAATAGGAAGCCCGGATTCAAGTTTTCGGAAAATATTTTCAGTTACCACGATGCCATCATCTACCACCAGTCCTGTCGCCAAAACAATCCCAAGCAAAGTGAGAATGTTAATTGAAAAACCCGAGATGTACATGATAAAAAAGGTCGCTACCAGTGAAACGGGAATATCTATAAGCGGCCTGATCGCGATCAGCCAGTCGCGAAAAAAGAAAAAGATCACCAATACAACGAAGCCGAATGCGATGAGTATCGTTTCTTCTACTTCGCTGATGGACTGACGGATGATTTTGGTGTTATCAATAAGTACATTTATTTCAATATCCGAACGGTTGGATTTCTTGATTGCTTCGAGTTTTTTATAAAATTCATTGGCAATTTCAATATTATTGGCGCCGGGTTGGGGAATGATGGCAAGTCCCACCGCATTTACACCATTGTATTTCCAGCTCTGTTCAAGATTTTCGGGACCAATTTCAACCCTTGCAATATCTCCCAGCCGTATGATACCGGCACTGTCTTCGCGTATAATAAGGTCATTGAATTCCTTTTCCGACGTAAGCCGTCCGAGTGTTTTAATGGTAAGCTCTGTATTGTTTCCATATATTTTTCCCGGCGGCAGATCAATATTTTCTTTGTTGAGCGCATTTCGCATATCGGTAAAGGATACCCCAAATGCATTCATCTTATCAGGATTCAGCCAGATGCGCATTGAATACCTTTTCTGCCCGAATATATTTACTGCACTAACCTGGTTGATCGTTTGAAACTGCTGTTGCAATACATTTTCCGCATAATCACTCAATTCGAGTAATCCTTTTGTACGGCTTTGCACAGCAAGAATTAAAATAAAATCACTGTTGGCATCCGATTTTGTAACAATCGGTGGTGCATCTATATCCTGTGGCAATTGTCGTGCAGCCTGGCCCACTTTATCTCTCACATCACTTGCTGCCGCCTCCAGGTCAACACCGAGTTCAAATTCAACTGAAATATTGCTGTTACCAAGAGAACTGGACGAAGTGATCGTTTTAATACCGGGGATGCCATTGATCTGTTTTTCCAAAGGCTCTGTGATCTGGCTTTCTATGATATCAGGATTGGCGCCCGTATATGAAGTGCTTACAGAAACAACTGCAGGATCAATGGCAGGATAATCACGTATCGCAAGAAAAGTGTACCCTACTACACCAAACAATATGATCATCAGGTTCAATACCGTTGCAAATACCGGCCGCTTGAGTGAAAACGCTGAAATATTCATGTATACTGGTCCGTTATTAAATATTATTTTGCCTCGCCGCCCGTTTTATTTTGCGCTTCACCGGTGATGAGTTCCTGTAATTTTTTTACTCCCCGTACTTTAACCTTGCTGTTCGGCCGTGCAAAGAGCACACCCGATACAACTACTGAATCTCCTTCTGCAAGTCCTTTCACAATTTCCACTGCATTCGACTGGCGCATGCCCGTAACTACATCTACAAATTTTGCTTTCCCTCCTTTTACAATAATTACCTGGTTGTTTTTGTCATTGGGAATAAGACAATTGGTAGGAATTTCTATTGCCATTTGTCCTTTGCCTGCGTCAATAATTACTTTTACAAAGGCCCCGGGATTCGCAATGGAATCTATTAAACCTGCACGTACTTTAAGATTCCTTGTATTTTCATTTGCACCCGGTTCTATTGCAATGATCTTTGCCTTCGCTCTTTGTTGCGTAGCTGCATCAATTTCCACATCCACCAGGTCACCTTTTTTTATAAGATTCCCATAGTTTTCAGGAAGGGTGAAATCGAGTTTCACCTGTGTTACCTGTTGAAGTGTAGCCAATGTGGATGCAGGTGTAACCAATGCACCCGGGCTTACCTGCCGCAGACCGATAATACCACTAAAGGGTGCACGAATGACTGTTTTATCTATCAGCGCCTGTGTATAGGCAATATCTGCTTTATATCCATTCACCTGGTTTACGGCAACATCATAATCACTCTGGTTAATTCCGCTCACATCAAGCAACATCTTATAGCGATCAACCGTTTTTTCTGCAAGATCGAGTTGTACTTTGCTTTTAGCAACCTGTGCTCTCAAATCTGCATCATTGATCCGTGCCAATACGGCACCTTGTGATACGAAACTTCCTTCAATGATATTTAAATACGTTAACCTGCCACTTACTTCGGGATGGATTTCGAGGTATTCATTTGCCACCACGGTACCATTCGCTTCTACAATATTTGAAACAGGTTGCTGCTTTGCGATTATTACATCTACGATGGTAGGAGGATCCGTTTTAGGTACAGGAGGCTGCACTTTTTTCGATTTACAGGCCGTTACAAAAAGACATACAAAAACTATTTGTATAAGAACCTGCATTCCTTTGCGATCATTCATCCGACTGGTTTATTTACCGGTTAAAAAAACAGGCTGCAAGTTATTCTTTTCAAGAGCCACCTGGAAATAATGGTTGTACATTAAACACAATTAAAACATAAAATTATGCCATCCCCATTTATTTAAGATTCAATCGAATTGATTTATTATTTTAGCGGCTCATTTAAAAAATTTCTAATGAATCCTCTTGTTGGAATTATCATGGGAAGTAACTCTGATCTCGACATTATGAAAGGCGCTTCCGAAATGCTTGACCAATTTGAAATTCCATTTGAGATGACGATTGTATCTGCACATCGCACACCCGACAGGATGAGAACCTATGCACAGGAAGCTGCAGCAAGAGGAATAAAAGTAATAATTGCAGGAGCCGGCGGAGCTGCACATTTACCAGGTATGGTTGCTGCTTATACCATTTTGCCGGTGATAGGTGTACCGGTAAAATCATCCAATTCAATGGATGGATGGGATTCGGTATTTTCAATCCTGCAAATGCCTACAGGCGTTCCCGTGGCAACAATTGCCCTAAATGGGGCAAAAAATGCCGGGATACTTGCAGCGCAGATTATTGGAACAAATGATAAAAAAATATCAGGCAGGCTGGCCGATTATAAAAAAGAACTGGAAAAGAAAGTCCTTGATATGGCCAGGAATATGGAGAGTTGAATGGGAAAAACTCATTATTTTATCCCTTTTCGTACCACTGGTGAAATACGACCACCGCTTATCTAATAATTCAGCATTTTCTTCAGCCGAGCCCTATTTGTGTATATTTTTACAAACAATACAAACCAAAATATATGTTGAAATTTAACCTTGGATTCTTATTTCTATTCAGTGTTACTGCGGCGAGTGCCCAAAAGGTTGCCTTTACTGAATATGATCTTAAAAACGGGCTGCATGTAATATTGCACCAGGATAAAACAGCACCTGTTGTAGCAGTGTCTGTTATGTATCATGTGGGAAGCAAAAATGAAAAACCCGATCGTACCGGTTTTGCACACTTCTTCGAACATTTGCTCTTTGAAGGAAGTGACAATATCAAAAGAGGGGAATTCATGAAAATCGTGAGCAGCAATGGCGGCCAGAACAATGCGAACACTACACAGGACAGGACTTTCTATTACGAGGTGTTTCCTTCCAATCAACTTGAAACAGGTTTATGGCTCGAAAGTGAGCGTATGATGCACCCTGTAATTAACGAGATTGGTGTAAGAACACAGAACGAAGTAGTTAAAGAAGAAAAACGTTTACGGGTTGACAACACTCCTTATGGCAATTTTCTCACAGAGGTTATGAAGCGCCTTTTCACCAAACATCCATACAACTGGGTTCCTATCGGTAGTATGGAGCACCTGGATGCAGCAACACTCCAGGAATTCATTGCCTTCAACAAAAAATATTATGTACCTAATAATGCGGCGCTGGTAATTGCAGGAGATATTGATATTGAAAAAACAAAGAAACTCGTAACTGATTATTTTGCCGATATCGCTTCGGGTGCGCCTGTTGAAAAAGTGAATGTACAGGAAGAACCCATCACCCATGAGATCATTGATACAGCTTATGATCCAAATATCCAGATTCCTGCTGTAATGATGGCTTATCGCACGCCCGGCATTACAAGTAAAGAATCTCTTGCATTGGAACTTGCTTCCGATGTGTTGAGTACAGGCTCAAGCAGCAGAATGTATAAGAAAATGGTAGATGATAAAAAGAATTCTCTACAGGTTGGGTCTTTTAATTATACGCTGGAGGATTATGGAGCTTACATTACGTATGCACTTCCCAGTGGACCTTATCCATTGGATTCATTGTTAAAAGATATGGAAGACGAAATTGTTAAGCTGCAGAATGAACTCATCAGTGAAACAGAATTCACCAAAATACTTAATCAGCATGAAAGTGATTTCGTTGGAAAGAATGCGAGAATGCTGGGTGTTGCAGAAAATCTTGCTGATGGATATATTTTCCAGAACAAAAATACCAATCACATCAACGAAGAACTGGATGAAGTACACAAGATCACCCGCCAGGATATTCAGAATGCAGTAAGAAAATACCTGAACAAAAACCAGCGTGTGGTATTGTACTACCTGCCAAAAAAATAATTCACCATTCAATCAAAGCATAAAAAAATACAATGAACAAGATTATATGTTTGATCATCGGTGCAGGACTGGCGATGAATGCTGCTGCACAAGTTGACCGTACCAAACCACCGAAACCGGGACCCGCACCTGTTATCACCATCAAGGACCCGGTTATTTTCAATATGCCCAATGGCATGACCGTACTTGTGGTAGAAAATCATAAACTTCCGCGTGTAACTGCCTCATTGACCGTCGACCGCGGACCGGTGCTTGAAGGAAAAAAAGCCGGCGTGATGAATCTTATGGGACAAATGCTCAGCGAGGGAACTACTAAAACACCGAAAGCAAAATTTGATGAATCCGTTGACATGATAGGTGCTGATATTAACCTTAATAGCGGTGGCGGTTCTACGTCTGCCCTTACCCGTTATTTTGACAAAGCATTTATGCTGATGGCGGAAGCCATTCAATATCCTGCATTTCCGCAGGAGTCATTTGATAAGCTGAGGACACAGGCATTAACCGGTTTAAAAGCAGGTGAAAAAAGTGCTGCTGCTATTTCAGGAAGGGTTGTAAGCGCCTTATCGTATGGAAAAACAACTGCCATGGGAGAATTTGAAACTGAGGAAAGCATCAAAGGTCTTAACCTCGATGATATCAAACAGGCATACAAGGATTATCTTTCTCCTTCCCGCAGTTATCTGACATTCGTCGGTGATATTACACCTGAAACTGCCAAAGCACTTGCAACAAAAGCTTTTGGTGCCTGGAAAGGGAAAAAATTAAGTCTGCCTAATATTCCAAATACGGACAACGTAAAAGGAACTGAAATTGATTTCGTTGATCTTCCCAGTGCTGTACAGGGTGAAATCAGGGTAACCAACCTCATCAATAACCCGATGAGCAACCCCGACTATCATACCCTGCTCGTTGCAAACCAGATCCTTGGTGGCGGTTCAGAAAGTAAACTGTTCATGAACCTGAGGGAAAAACATGGTTTTACTTATGGAAGTTATTCCAGTATCGGTACCGGCCGTTTTCAAACACAGTTTTCCAGCAGCGCACAGGTAAGAAGTGAAAAAGCCGATAGTGCAATTGCCGAAATGGTGTCTGAGATTGACAATATGCGCAACGGAAAGATCACTGATGAAGAGCTCGCTATTGCCAAAGCAAAATACAACGGATCATTCGCATTAAAAATGGAGGATCCTGCAAATACAGCAACGTATGCATCAAATATTCTCATCAACAATCTTCCAAAAGATTTTTATCGCACCTTCCTTCAGAAGATTAATAACGTAACTGTTTCTGATATTCAAAGGGCATCTAAAAAATATTTTGATAAAGACAACAGCCGTATTGTGATCGTTGGCAATGGTACCAAAATACTTCCCAATCTTACAAGGCTTGGCTATCCCATCAAAAAATACGACAAATATGCAAATCCAGTTGAAGATAAACCTGCAGATGCAAAAGCAAAAGAACTTGAAAAAAATACAGAAGCCATTTCTGCATTCGCAATTGTAGATGGATATCTGAAAGCAATCGGTGGTAAAGATGAAGTAAAAAAGATAAACTCGATCAAAACCACCATGTCAATGGAGATGATGGGCAGAAAGATTGATGGAGTTGATCTTAAACTTGCTCCTAATAAACACCTCACTGAAATGAAGATGGGTGAAATGACTGTTTTCAAATCCGTGTTTGATGGAACGAAAGGATACCAGGGACAGATGGGGCAAAACAAGAACATGGATGAAACAGAAGTAAAAGAATCCCTCGATGATAAAGGTGTAATACCACAATTGTATTATATCAGTGCCGACTTTAAAACGGATTATCTGGGCATCGCTAAAATAGGTGACGAAGATGCCTACAAATTAAAAGTGGTAAAACCAAGTGGTAAAACTGTGGTTGAATATTATTCAACCAAAACCAATTTTCTACTCCGGGAAGAAAGCACCGAAAAAGAGGGAGATACGGAAGTACCCGTTACAGTTGATTATTCCAATTATAAAAAAGTAGGTAACCTGATGTTACCGTACACTATCACACAAACTGCAGGTGAACAGGAATTCCAGATGAATGCAAGTGATATTAAACTGAACGAAGGGGTTACCGATGCAGATTTTAAATAAAAGCTGAGTCCATAAACAATGTAATAGTGCCCCCACTTGCGGGGGCATTTTCATTTATATAGGAAGGTTTTGGCAACATTGTTGTTTGTAGTACCGTAATCAGAATTATCAAATGCCATTAACCTGCCTGAACATTTATTGCTTGTTTCGAAAAAAAATAATTATTCTATTTGCAGGTTGTTTGTTTTTAAATCCTCTTTTTTCACAGGATAGTAGTTCCATCTCAAATACCAGTTATTATGCACTCGTTGCCGGGGGCAGCAAAGGAATTGGTTATGCAATTGCAGAAGCGTTGGCAAAACGCAACTACAACTTAATATTAATTGCCCGTCATACAGATAGTCTTATTGCTGCTAAGAACAAACTCGAAAATGCCTACCATATCCATGTAGAATTTTTAAAGCTCGATCTTGAAAAAGAAACGACAGCGGATTCTATTGTGAAATGGTGCCGGCAACATGATATACATTTAAAAATGCTTTGCAATGTTGCGGGCATGGGAGGAACAAATGATTACCCGGATCTTCCGCTGGATTCATTGCGGTATATGGTAAGACTGAATATTGAAAGTGCAATGGCATTATCACTCACATTGCAGCCCTTGCTCGAAGAATCTGCGCCTTCCTATATTCTTAACGTTGCGAGCATGGCGGGTTTTGCGCCAATACCTATTAAGAACATGTATTCCGCTACAAAATCTGCCGTGATCTTTTTCAGCTATTCATTGCGATACCAGTTAAGAGATAAGGATATCAGCGTAAGTTGTCTAGCACCTGGCCCTGTATTTACAAAGCCGCAGGTTATTGAAGACACAAAAAGATCTCTTGGCAAATTCGGTAGCCTTATGGCTGTTTCTCCCAAAAAAGTAGGCGAAATTGCCGTTCGAAAAACATTGCGTGGCAAAATGATGATTGTACCCGGATTCTTTTCATCTGCAACTGCTTTTTTTATACGACTTCTGCCACGCAGGCTGGTAGTTGCATTATATGATAAACTGGGAAAGAAGAAGAAGAATTGAATTTAAATTATGAATTACCAGTTAAGTTCACTCATAATTCATAAGTCTTCACTCATAACTGGCCTTCTGCATATTTTTTGTAATTATCAAGAATAGCCTGCCATCCTCCCCGTTGCATTTCTACCGGGTTGGTATCTTCAGGGTCAAAAGTTTCAACTACTTTGGTTGCATTGCCAAGATCAGTAAAATATACCTGCACTTTTCTTCCATCACCCATAGTGTATTCAATTGCTTTGTGCTCGTCTACCCTGCTATATGTTCCTCCGAAATCAAAACTAAAGCTGCCGTCTTTTGCAGCCATCGTCGTTTTGAACTGGCCTCCCACCCTGAGGTCATTATCGGCATAAGGTGCATGCCAGTCATCAGATGCCTGGCACCATTGCGTAACATGCTTTGGATCTGTAAATACTTCCCATGCTTTTGCTATGGGTACATTGGTAATAGTTTCGACTGTAATGGCTGCTTTAGATGCTGTTTCCATTGTGTATATTTTATTGTTTGAATAATGATGATACAAACATACACACTCTCACCGGGAAAGAAAATGTGCAAAAACGACTTTCAAGGGGTGTGATTGCGAATGCTGGAATTATATGCCCGATTTGTCGGAAAAAGCTGTAAATTTCCATACTCCCTTCTAAACTACCAGTCCCTCTTCCTACTTCATAGCCACAAGCGTTGCATATCTATGGCCACCTTAGTGTTCATTTAAAAAATTAAGGTTATGAAAAATAAAATACTCTTTACCCTTCTTATGGTATTGATAAGTTTTGCTGCTGCAGCACAGGTTACTCAGATCAATTCAAATAAAAGCCTGCAATTCACTCAGCCACTTACTACAGCCAAATCGGTGTTCGTATCAGCAATAGATCAGCATCTTTGGGCTACTAACGGTACGCTGGCAGGAACTATTGAATTGTCGCCAACCATTACCTATGTTTCCCCCATCGGAAGTAAAGGATTCTTTGATGGTAAATTTATTTTTGCAGGAAATACTGCTGCCACAGGAACAGAATTATATATCACTGATGGAACACCGGCAGGAACTACCCTTTTATCGGATATTGTAACAGGACCAACAGGTTCCAATCCAGCTGAGTCTGCATTACTGAATGGCTTTGTCTATTTCACTGCGGAAACCCCTACACAGGGACGTGAGCTCTGGCGAACCGACGGTACTCCCGGCGGAACAAGTTTTGTGAAAGATATTGTGACCGGGCCAAACGGCAGCAATTACCAGGATGCTTATCACTTGTTTTCTGCAGGCAGCTATCTTTTATTCATGGCACGCACGCCTTCATCCGGTGTGGAATTATGGAGATCAGACGGAACTGATGCAGGAACGATTTTATTAAAGGACATCAACCCGGGTCCGGATTCTTCAGCGGTACAATTTTTTCAACCATTCAGCAATATGGTATTGTTCTCTGCCAATGATGGATCGCATGGAATTGAAACATGGAAAACAAATGGTACAGCAGCGGGTACAACCATTCTGAAAGACATCCATCCCGGCGCTCCCGGCAGTGCGCCGTTATTTGGTGCAACATTCTATTTTAACTTCAATGGTCACGCTTTTTTTACTGCCGATGATGGTACCAACGGGGAAGAACTATGGGGCACAGATGGTACGGAAGCAAATACCATCCTTATAAAAAATATTGAACCCGGGCCACTCGGTTCTTTGGATTTTGTCGCATCTTCTGTAATCGTTGGAAATAAATTCTTTTTTTCTTCCACGAATTTAATTGGTACCCGTTACGAGATATGGCAATCAGATGGTACACCTGCCGGTACAACGCTGTTTAAAAGTTTTGAAACAAATCCGCCGTTTCTCTTCCCTCCTTATTCGTATACAAGTTTTCCTTTAACACAGGTTTTGTTCCAGGGAAATAAATTTTTCTTTATGGCAACAACCATGACAGAAGGAAATGAATTGTGGGTGTCTGATGGTACAATTGCCAACACCCATATTGTAAAAGATATTTACTCCGGTGAACTGGATGGCATTGATCTTTCAAATATTTCTTACCTGTATACCGCTTCTACTTTCTTTTTTGCAGCCAATGACGGAACACATGGAAATGAACTATGGAAAACAGATGGCAGTTCCGCAAACACTACTATGGTGGCTGATATTATTACTGATATTAATGGTTCTGATCCTGATATATCTCCTTTCATCGTAAACAATAAGGTAGTATTCGGTGCAACAAACGGGGATGACCCTGTTGCAAGAGACCTCTATGCTGTTGATGGAAACTTCCTGCCGCTACCATTAGCATTGGGAGGATTTACAGTAATTGCACGTGTTGATGATGCATTATTGAATTGGTACACATTGCAGGAATCCAATACCCGCGACTTCACTATACAAAGAAGTTTCGATGGAAGTCACTTTGAAAATATCGGGGTAGTTGGAGCTGCCGGTACTTCTACCAACAGGCACGATTACACGTTTACGGATGCAGGGATTTTAAAAAATATGCAGAAAATTATTTATTACCGCCTGCGCTCTACTGATAATGATGGCAAGACGAACTATAGCAAGATCATTAGTTTGAAAACAAAAGAACAGGCCTGGGATGCGCATATTATCACAAACCCTGTTATCAACGATATAAATATTTCTTTAACAGGAGTGCAAGGCGACGTCAATATATATATTACTGATGTAAGCGGCAGGATCGTTTATAATAACAAATACAGCAATACGGAATCGTCTCTTAAAATTCCATCCAGCCAACTTCCCCATGGAGTATATGTACTCCAAGTTGTTTATGGAGGAGAGATACAGAAGATCAGATTTATGAAGTAGCTGTTGCTACAAGTCTGAATAATATATTTTAGCTCTGCTGCAAAAACAGCAGGGCTTTTTTTAACTGTTGCCACACCGCCGGGTATCAAATTTTATTCGTAGCTATCTCCCGAACCTCTACCGAATTTCCTTCGCCTTCCAAAATGGGACAAGCCTGTGCCCATGCTACTGCTTCCTCATAAGATGATTCATTTATAATAATATATCCAAGTATTGATTCTTTGATCTCGGCATAAGGACCGTCTGTGACTTTTTTCTTTTTCACCACTTTGCCGGTAGAACTGAGATGATTGCCTCCGGCTGCCAGTTTATTTTGTGCAGCAATACTATTTATCCAATCCATCCATTGTTTCATCCTGGGTTCCATTTCCTGCGGAGGTGCCGCGGCAATTTCTTTATAATCGGCGCGAAATAATAATAAGAATGCTTTCATTTTGATGTTTTTGAATTTGAAAAACCCATGACAACTGAGAATGGGGAAATTGGACAGGATGCTGAAAAAATTATATACCAAATACGAGCTTTGAGCTGAGAGTTATGAGCTGCGAGACGGAAAGAAAGATATGCTAATGCTCTTTTATGAATGTAATACTTCTATTTTACCGGGAAATCAAACTCATTAGCTCACAGCTAACAGCTCACTGCTTTTTAGCCCATTCATCCATTGATTTTTCCAGTACATCGAGCGGCATGCAACCGTCTTTCAGCAACTGTTCATGAAAAGCCGGCAGGCTGAACTTATTTCCAAGTTGTTTACTGTATTTATCTCTCAGCTCCCGGATCTTTAATGCACCGGTTTTATAACTCAGCGCCTGTGCAGGATACACCATATAGCGTTCGATCTCTGCGATTGCGCCTTCTTCACTCATGGCCTGGTTCTCCATCATGTATTTAATGGCTTCTTCTCTTGTCATCTTGCCGGTATGCATTGCAACATCCACTACAAGCCTTGTAGCACGAAGGATCTCATCACCCAATGCACCCATATGCTGGTATGGATCTGTATACAATCCTAATTCTTTGCCAAGGCTTTCACAATACAAAGCATAGCCTTCCCCGTAAGCTCCATACCAGATGAAGCTTCGGAATTTTGGCAATGCAGTGTTTTCAGCCTGCAAGCTCATCTGGAAATGATGCCCGGGAATCGCCTCGTGTAAGAAAGTACTTTCCATTCCACTGGTTATATTGAATTTTGTTGCATCTAAAATCGGCACATAAAAAATCCCGGGCCTGCTGCCATCCGGCAGACCGGGATAATATTCTATACTCGCACTTGCTGCCCTGAAAGCTTCTGTTTGCCTGATCTCGAATTTCGTTTTTGGAACCAGGTTGAACATTTTTTTCAGGTTGGGATCAATCGTCACCTGTACTTTGTGAAATGCGGCTAAAACATCATCCGCAGTTTTATACGGCATGAATCGCTTATCTGTCCGCATAAAATTAAAAAATGAATCGAGGCTGCCCTGGAATTGTACCTGCTGCTTTATTTTTTCCATCTCCCCCCTGATGCGTTTCACTTCTGCCAAACCCGTTTGATATATTTCATCCGGCTTTTTATTCGTGGTTGTCCAGTATTTAACCAGGAAGGAATATAATTTATCACCACCCGGTAATGCATTTATACCGGTAGTAGTTCTTGCCTTTGGCAAATAAACAGTTTGAAAGAAATCAGCAAGCTTTTTATAAGAAGGAACAATTTGCTGATTAATGAGATCAATATATGCAGCGGCTAGCCGCTTTTTAACAGAATCATTGAACTCGGGGGGGAATTGGTTAATCGGACCATAGAACAAACTTTTTTCTGCACTACCGGTAAGCATCGCCTGCATTTGAGGAATCATTTTAATAACAATGGCACGGGGCAAAACACAACCATTGTCTATTCCTTTTCTAAAATATACAATGGCACTGTCTGTCCATGAAGAAAAGGCAGTGGCTCGTTTTATCCAGTTGTCATAATCTGCAACTGTTTTAAAAGGTTGGTTACCGGAACCGCTTCCCATCTGTCCCATCAACAAAGGAACCCCGTTGAACTGGTCGAAAGGGAAATAACGGAAATCATTTAATTGTGTACTTCCCATATATCCCAGTGCCAATCCTTCGAGTTCCGTATTCAGCTCGTACGAAAATATATCGAAGCTTTTTTTATCATTGTCATCCAGGGTTTGAGGATCGAAACGGTTGATAGAATCTTTGTAGCGGGTAAAAAAATTGTTCAGCTTTGCACGATAGCTGTCTGTAAAATCTGCGGGTAGCAGATCATTGTACCGGCTGTCTCCATTACCTGTTGCTTCAAGCGGGAATAATTGCATACGCTCATCATAATACCTGTCCAGCATTGCAGCCAATTCTTTATTGGGCTGATTGGCCTGCAGCTCTTTTTTATTATTACAACTTATAATGCTTAGTACAGTAAGAAAAAATAATACGCTTTTCATTTATCCTTGTTTGAAGGATAAATATAGATGAAACGCAGAACAGTGTGGGTTGAGACAATGTAATTTTGATGAGTGGAATCCAAGCGTTCTAAAGACCGTCAGGGTTTAACAAGGCCATAATACATCAGGTCAACAATGGTACCATCGGTTGTCTTATAATCACTTCGGATAATTCCTTCCACCTCGAATCCATTTTTTTCGGCAACCTTCCTGCTGGAAATATTTGCCTCATGTGTGCGGAGAAAGATCTTTCGCAGTTTTAATACATCGAAACAATATTCCAGGATTTTTGACACCGCTTTCCGGCTGATCCCTTTTCCTTCATAATCACGATCAATAAAATACCCGATCTCCGCTTTTGGGATGTTCCAGTCAATGTTCTTGATATCTATATATCCCACCATCTCTCCTTTCTCATTCACAATTACAAAGGGAAACGAAATTCTTTTTTCTGCCCTTTCAATCACTTCCGCAATAAATGACTTTGTATCGTTGATCGTTTTGTTTTTTGAAACAGTTCCTGCAAAGAAATCCTCGAGGCGCTTCCTGTTTTTTTCAATAAGATTAAAATACGGCTCCACATCGCCGTTATTCAATGGCCTGAGCAGGTAATTATCAAATTTCATTTTATTCTTTTTTTGTCAATGCAAAACCCGGAAGTCGCCGGTTTCATAAAAATATACTATACAATTTTACAGGGAATCACCGCATCCTCATTAAAGGAATACACGGCACATAATCTATGATACCCGTCGGCAATGATAACTTTGCCGTTTACAGGGTCTCGTACCAACAGGATAGGCGAAAGTCTTATTCCATTTACAATTTTTTCCCGGTCCCTGTTCACATGTGAATTACTCACACCCAAGAGTGAAAGAGATGAAGCCCGGAATATATCTTTTGCTTTAAAATTTTCTACCGGGGATTCTTTCAACCTGGCCACAATTTTATCTGCAATATTTTTTTTATGAATTAACCCAAGATAAGAGCGTGCTGCAGGATAATTATGTTTCTCAGGTTTTGATAACCATAATATGTTTTGTATTTCATCCATAACGACAGGAATTATATATTTCTAAGTGACCATTACGCTTCAACGAGGACACAGAACTCACCATCCACGCCTTTTGAATTATCGTAAATGGCGTCAATGAAAACAGGCCCCCATTGAGCATAAAACGGGAGGAGGTTATCTATTCTTTCCTGTAGTGCATTGCCGGGGAATAATATATTCTTTAGTTTTTGAAGCTGGCGAAGCTGCGCATCAAACTTTTTCTTTTCGGCCTTGAGCATTTTCTTTTCAAGATCTTCAATCCGTTTCAGGGCAGATACTTTTAACGCTTCCACATGTTTGGTAAGGGTTATATCAATCGCAATAGCGGGTTGTTGAATGACACTGTATAATTGGGTAAGGGATTCCTTTTCTTTATCCAGATGAAGCTGCAGGTTGCTTTCTCTTTTTACCAATCGCTCCTGTAATTCTTCCAGTGGAAGAAAAATATCGGGAATATCAAGCCTGAGCTTATCCAGTAAGGCTTTCGTCTTTGTATTAATGACCATAAATGAGTTCCGCAATATCAATACGGGATAAGGAACCTTTACTGCTTCAAAGACTTTTTTTAGTTCCAGCCAATAAGCCAGTTCTCCGCCACCACCCACAAATATGATATTCGGCAGGATCATTTCCTGGAATACCGGCCTCAATATAACGTTGGGGCTAAAACGTTCGGGATGCTGCACCAGTTCTTCACATATTTCATCCTTTGTAAAACGAATCAACGTATTGGCAACAGCAAAACCTTTTACAGTTGATTCAATTCGTTCTCTGGTATCATCTTTTAAATAAAATAAATTAATTTCCCTCCCTGCCGCCTGTACTTTATATTCTTCCGGCAGTGCGGCAATGGTTTCTTTTACCAGTTTATGGGAGAACTGTTCCCTGAGTTCTTTTTGATTAATACTGTTAAATTCGTTTTTGAATGCAGGATTATCGGGAAGAAAAACCAGCAATCCATATTTTCCGAAAAGGCGGTTCACCAGTTCAAAAGTTGCGTGTTCAATGGTACGGCCTTCTGTATATGTTTCGCGGATGATGGAAACGATCTCCTTTCCAAAAGGTTCAACAGATAATTGCCCGTCAATCGCATCAATTATTTTTAAAAAAGGCTTATCAATTTTCATTCTGCCTACGGCGCCTTTCTGGCTGGTCTTCCATTCATATTTTTTTCCATTGATCACCACCTCTCCCAGTTCTTCAAGATCGGCATCTTCACTGCCCATATAATATACCGGTACAAAACGGCAACCTCTCACGGAATCATTCAATTCATCTGCCAGGCGGATCGCATGCACGATCTTGTATATAAAATATAAATGACCGGTAAAGATATTTGGCTGATGTGCCGTACATACGGTGAAAGTATTTTCATCGGCGAGTGCAGTAATATTATCTTTTATTTTTTGATGTGTATCAACTCCTTCATATTGTTTACCAATTTCTGTTACCAGCAATATGCGGTTAGTAGAATACTTTTTTCGTTGCTCAATAGCTTCCTGCACACCTTTTACATCGGGTGTATGTTTATAAAATTCCCGCAGTGATCCTTCTCCTGCTAAATAGTCAGTGATGATCTTTGTAAATGAATGAGTGCTGTTGTAGGGGAGATATGTTGGAGTGAATGAAGGCATATTTAGCTATGAGCTTCGGGCTGTCAGTTTTGAGTTTAAGTTCGGACAAATATCAACATTCCTTCACAGAAAATAGAAGACTTACAATTCCTGATTTAGCCTGAGCTGATAGCTATTGGCTCATAGCTCACAGCTTCCTTCCAAATCATAATCAAAAGCCTTCGTGATTGTTACCTTCACAAATTCTCCGATGGGAAGTTTTTTATTGCTGTTGATGATTACTTCATTATCAACTTCCACACTGTCGAATTCAGTACGGCCGATATAACGGCCGGCCTCTCGTTTATCTACCAGTACCTTGAATGTTTTTCCGAGTTTTTCCTGGTTTTTTTCCAGGCTGATCTCCTGTTGCAATTCCATTATTTCCTGCGCTCTTGCTTCTTTCTCTTCAACAGGCACATCATCTTCCAGTTCATAAGCGGTTGTCTGCTCTTCATGACTGTATGTAAATATCCCAACCCGGTCGAAACGCATTTTTGTAAGGAATGCTTTCAATTCCTCGACATCATCTCTTGTCTCGCCAGGAAAACCCGCAATTAAAGTTGTGCGTAAACAAATATTGGGTATTTTATTCCGTATCTCTCCTATCAGATCTTCCATTTCTTCTCTCGTGATTTGTCGCTTCATTGCCTTGAGCATATTATTGGAGGCATGTTGCAATGGTATATCGAGATAATTACAGATATTTTCTCTCTCTTTCATCGCATCTATAATCTCAAGAGGAAATTTAGATGGATATGCATAATGCAAGCGTATCCATTCCAGCCCATCCACATCTGCCAATGCATGAAGCAAGCGGGGAAGTTCCCTGTTTTTATAAATATCCAATCCGTAATAAGTCAGTTCCTGTGCAATCAGCATAATCTCTTTCACCCCTCGCTGCACTAGTTTTTTTGCTTCATCCACCAGCGATTCTATTGACCGGCTCGCATGTTTGCCCCGCATCAGGGGTATCGCACAAAAAGAACAGGTGCGGTTGCAGCCTTCGCTGATCTTCATATATGCATAATGCTGTGGTGTGCTCAACATCCGTTCGCCAATCAATTCTCCTTTATAATCGGCTTCAAATTTTTTGAGTATCTGGGGAAGTTCCATGGTACCGAAATAAGCATCCACTTCAGGAATCTCCTGTTCGAGGTTGGATTTGTACCGCTCACTGAGGCAACCGGTCACAAAAACCTTATCCAGTTTGCCCTTCTTTTTCAGTTCCACATTGTGGAGGATGGTGTTAATGCTTTCTTCTTTCGCTTTTTCAATAAAACCACAGGTATTGATAATAACTATATTATGATCTCTTTTTTTATTTTCATGAACCGCATCTATCTCATTTGCAATTAGTTGCCCGCTCAATACCTCACTATCAACCATATTTTTGCTACAGCCAAGTGTGATGATGTTTACTTTGTCTTTTTTGAGCGTTTTCGTCTTCATAATAAGGGGGCAAAGGTAATAAAGAATGATCTAAACCCGTTTATAAACAGCTTCGTGGGAAACACAACAGTTCTTTTTAACAGCCTGTATATAAAATGCGTCAATTGTACATGAAGCGTTCATTAAAAAATTATTATTTTAGCTCTATGATAAGGGACACGAAAAAGGTCAAAGTCGCGATCCTCGATCTATATGAAGGTATTGCTAACCAGGGCATGCGTTGTATCCGCGAGATTCTCAACCAGTTCGGTGAAATCAACAATATTGATCTAAGTTTCGATGAATTCGAAGTAAGGCTTCTTAAACAGGTGCCGGACCTCGACTATGATATCTATATCTCCAGTGGTGGTCCGGGTAGCCCACTCAGCAGTGAAGGCAGTGAATGGGAGGAAGTATATTTTGACTGGCTGGAAAAAATAATGAAATACAATGACAACCCTGCGAATGTTGCTAAAAAGAATGTCTTCTTTATCTGCCACTCCTTCCAGTTGGTATGCCGGCACCTTAAAGTTGCCAGGGTAACCAATCGAAAGAGCACTGCCTTCGGCGTATTTCCCGTTCATCTTACTGACAAAGCAGCAACAGAGCCTATTTTTGATGGCCTGGGTGATCCGTTTTATGTTGTTGACAGCCGCGATTTCCAGGTGGTGGAACCCAATCACAACAAGCTGAAAGAAATGGGCGCAACCATTCTTACGATCGAAAAAGCAAGGCCCCATGTAGCATTGGAAAGAGCCATCATGGCCATTCGTTTTGATGAAAATATGATCGGCACCCAGTTTCATCCGGAAGCAGATGCACTGGGTATGTCACGCCATCTCCAAACGGAAGAAAAGAAAAAAACTGTAATAGAAAATCATGGTGAAGCTAAATGGGTTTCCATGATTAACCAACTCGACGATCCGGATAAGATCATGAATACCTATTCCCATGTACTTCCCAATTTCCTGCATGCCTCGATCACTCAACTCCAGTTGGCAGAAGTATAAGTTCATCCTCCATACTTAACGTATAACCGCAGCATTTTTTAGTGTTGCATATTTATGCGCTCGTCGTCAATATACGGATATGCTCAAATATGATTATTTTTAACTTCCTCACCAGTTTATAATGATCAGCCAATGGTAAAGACATTAAGAGAGCAGTTCAATACAAATTTTACAGGAGAAAAATATGCAGCATATATGCAGCAAATTGAAGCGCTGGCACCTGGTGCGCTGGAATTTCGCAATGCTGAAACACCGGTATTTGTACCAAAAGCATTTAAACATAAAATGCTGGATGCATGCGAAGATATCATCAGTGTAATAACGGCTCCCAATTTTAAGGCGCTCACACAGCGTAGTATTCCTTCCAACCTGCATGTGCCGAATGAAAATGATCATTCACAAATGATCGTATTTGATTTTGGTGTTTGTGAAAATGCTGCCGGGGAACTGGAGCCGCAGCTGATAGAGATGCAGGGCTTTCCTACGCTATATGGATGGCAGGCATTTCATAGCGAGATTACCCGTGAATACGCACATGTTCCTTCCAATTACGATTCTTACCTGAATGGCTACAATTTTGACTCCTATGTTCAGTTGCTGAAAGATATCATTGTGGGAGATCATGATCCTGCCAATGTGATATTGCTCGAGATATTCCCCGAAAAACAAAAGACAAGGATTGATTTTTATTGCACGCAAACATTATTGGGCATTCAACCCGTATGCCTTACCAAATTAATTGCCGAAGGAAATAAACTCTATTATAATAAGGATGGCGAAAAAATGTTGATCAAACGGATATATAACCGGCTTATTTTTGATGACCTGCAACAACAGGAAGGTCTTGAAAATATTATTGATCTTACAAAACCATATGAAGTGGAATGGGTTCCACACCCAAACTGGTTTTACCGCATCAGCAAATTCACTTTACCTTTCATTGACAACCCATATGTTCCGGAAACTTTTTTTCTCAATGATGTAAAAGAACCGTTGCCATTGGATAAATATGTATTAAAACCATTGTTCTCTTTTGCAGGAATGGGAGTCGTAATTGATATCAGGCAGGAAGATATTGATAATATCAAAGATCCCGAGAACTGGATCCTGCAACGGAAAGTAAATTATGCACCGGTGATACAAACGATGGATGAGCCCGCTAAAGCAGAAATAAGATTGTTCTATTTCTGGAAAGACGGGTGGCCAAAACCAGTTGCGGTGCATAACCTTGCAAGGCTTAGTAAAGGAAAAATGATCGGTACCCGGTATAATAAAGATAAAACATGGGTTGGTGGTAACGTTGCTTACTTCGAAAAAGATTGATCGCTTCCAGAATACATACACATGAACGGCAATACACGTTTTGAACATTATCTTGTACAGTTGGAAAACCTGTTCCAGCAATCAGCCGGTGATCATAATCCCGCTTTGTGGCTTTATATCAATAATGCCCGTACTACATTATTCATGCTGGAAGGACTTGCGAAAATATATGCGGGTTTACATAATGAAAAAAAGTTTGGCAAACTAAAGGAACATTTTAAACTCGTGGAAGATGCATTGGGTGCAATTGATTATTACGATAATATGGCAAAGGATCTTTCGGGTCATCCTGCTATTCCAACTACAGTGATTTCTTACCTGCAGGCGCAGGCCCGTGAAAAGACTCAACATCTGAATGAATTGCTGGTTGAAAAAAAATGGATCGGTGAACATGCAGTGCGGATAAAAAAGATCCGGAAGAACTTACATAAAATGGATTGGCTGGAACCGGAGAAAGAAGTAAAAGGAATATCATCGTTCTATAAAGATGCCATAAAAGATATCAATAAGAAATGGTCGGGAATGGGAAAAGTATTTTTCGATCTCGAATCGCAGGTACATGAAATGCGAAGAGCATTGAGATGGTTAAGCATTTACCCGCAGGCATTACAGGGTTTAATCCAGCTAAGCGATGACCGGATTGTTGATTTTAATACAGACAAATACATTACTCCCGAGATCGTAAATTCTCCGTTTAATAAATTACCCGAAAGAGGCGACCATACATTCGTACTGCAGCTGGAACAGAAATATTTTCTGTCGCTCAGCTGGCTGATCGCAAGACTCGGCACCATAAAAGACAATGGACTTCGGTTGCTTGCAATTACAGAAGCATTGCAGCAAACAGAAAACCTCGCTTACCAGACAGCCCTCAACAAAAGTGGTAGTTTTTTTGGAAGTGATTCAAGATTGCTCGACCGGTTACTGGAAGAAGCCACATCTGTTTGCAGGTTGTTCTTCCAGGAAAAAAATCTTGATAAATTGGTTGCAGGTATTTCCGGTGAAGCATAATTATCAATCACAACAGTCTTTCTTCCTGCTGAAAATGGCACGCAGCATTTTTTTTATAAATGACCATATCCCTGTTGCTATACTCATTATTTAAATGCATTAAAGATGGTGTATTCAAATCTTAGCAAGAAACCTTCTGTAGCATCTTCGCGAAAATCGTTTACAAGCGGGAAACGATACCCAAGATCAAGCCGCATCCTGCTGAGAAAAATAAATTGTACAGATGGAGCGATATCAATGACAGAACTTTTCACATCAAGGTTTATTTGCCCGAGCAATTCAAGCATCCCATTCATATTTACCTGCTGATAGTTTATATATTCAACGGGCAGGAACAATTTTCCAAACGAGAGGCTGTAAGCAATAGCGCTGATATGTTTATCGGAAGATGATAACCCATCCTTCGAACCATTATTAAAGCGATAGATATAAGATGTCCCTGCTGAAAGGGCGATCTTATTAACCAGCTTTGTAGCGATGACCCCCCATTCATAACCGCTGTTATCCCCGTTTAAATTTATAGAAGCAACGTTATAATTATTTTTATTATAAGACAACCTGCCTGTTGCCGCTAACCGAAAATGATTGTGCACTTCATCCTGGGTATAAAAACGGTATTTAATATATATACCTGCCCCCTCTGCATCAAATCTATTACTGCTGTTGCTGAAAAATCCTTCTGCATGCAACATGAATTTTTTTGAAACACCCCACATAACCTCGGGGCTTAAATAATAATGATACCTATCGGAACTTTGTTGCCGCATTAACCGGTTATTAGCCCTGAACCCGATACTTTTTGTAGCCATATTACTGGCCGGTTCTGTATAAGTAAAGAGTTCCTGTGAGAATGCAGTATTGCCTATCAGTATTGCACTTATGTATAGCGCTATTTTCATTTTTTTTGAGTAAAATATGAGAAGTGCTACCTGACAGGAATAAATTCATAATACCATTAACCAGGGCTTCTTCACATTTCAGGTTTCACGATTATGATATGGTAACATGGTACACTCTTGTTACTTCTGCCATTCCTTTTTTGGTACAGCAGCTTCCGGCAACACCGGTTTTATAACATGCCATTTTAGTATATGCTGCATTTTTTTTAAATGCCTTTGCAGAAACATATCCTTTATCCAGCACCTGGATGGTTTGTTCGCCCGAAAGCGTTTTGTTTTTCACATTGATAAAGTGCATCATCATTCCACCAACATTTACATGCGTATCCGGCTCTATGGTTACATCATTAAACTGCATGGTAACATTGAATTTCGCCACAGAAAATCCGGCATCTTCCACTTTCTTCTTCAATTGATCGAAATTCACAGCTGCTCCCGGCTTGAATGAAATATCAAAACTGGAATTTTTAATATTGGCATACACCTTATCCACATATTCAACTGATTTAAGCGCTTTATTGATGGCATTACTGCACATGCTGCAGGTAAGTCCGCTTGCCTGTATGGTAACTTTTGTTACCTGGGCATAGCTGCTCAACGAAAACAATACGGCTATTATGATTACTAACTTTTTCATAAGTATTTTTTAATGTTGAGATGTGGTTGAACTGTCTGTTCCTTTCCGATCGTAGTGACAACAAGCCGGTAATTTTCCATAAGCAGTATTATCGGCTGTAAAATCCTGTGTATCATAGCCGGCTTTTGCAATCGCCTGTTGAATTGCTGTTGATGAAGTTTTTGCAGGTTCATACACAACTTTCAATATATTGGTTTCTTCACTCCAGGTGGCTGTTTTAGCTCCTGCCGATTTAGCTGCTTTTTCTATCTTTTTCTTGCACATGCCACAGTTGCCCCAAACTTTAATGCTTTCTTTTTGCAATCCGGTTTGGGCAAAAACCAGCGCAGGTGAACCGAATATAAATGCTGTAATGATCAATAATGTTTTCATTGTTCTGATATTTGATGATGAAGTAGTAGTAAATACATTTACATCAATAGGCGGCTATTGATGCAATAAAACATTTCAGATATTAAATCCTGAAAACACAATTCATGATGCAAAGGGAAGGCCCGGTATCGCCCGGGGGTGCATGATCACTGTTAACAATAACCGGTTCGTAAATGCCGGGTTGCCGGTTCAACATGGAAGAATTATCAATGATGCAAATATCTCCTGTATAAAAGTGGAGGTTATTTACAACATTCTTATGTGAATCGCTGAGCTTATAAAATTTATGTTCATCATTGCAGCAGCCTCCTTTTTTTTCTTTCATTCCACAACGGCTGCATTTGTCATTGCTGGTTGTATAAAAATCCACTCCTGCCATTTTTCCCATGCAATAATGCACGTCCATTGCAATGCCCGATGACATCCCCATATACAGTATCGTCACTATGGAAAGGAGGATCTTTTTCACTATACAAAGTTACAAAAAGATATGGATAAGGTTGCAAACAACTGGTTTGGCAGAGGGATAACGCCTTAGTTCACAAACCACCACTGTATACCAAACCGCATCATCATTCCCGGTGTTGGATAATGCGGAGCTGCAAAATTATTGTTAAGAAAACCAAAACCGCCTTTCGTGCTAACGGTATTTAGATTTTCAAAGCGAAGATAACCGGTGAACCCTTTTATACGAAAATGAATGAATGCATGCACATCAGGAAGGTTCCTGATCACCATAGTATCCTGTACGGAAAACTGCCCGATGATGGGCGAATAGTTGTTTGCCTTATATGCTGTAAAATATCGTACTTCAATGCCCGCACTCAGGTTAAGATTTTTGAAAAACCTGCCTTCATATGCCAAGCGGCTTCTGGTAAACACAAGGGGAACACGGACAGGCGCCGCGGCATCTGTTTGCTGCACCACTGCATCTGCATAGAGGCTCCATCTTTTGGTCAGCCGTATCTTCTTTGAGCCATACAACTGCAATAAATTGATCAGCCTGTTGTATTGTGCCGACTGGTAATAGTTTTTGAAATAAGAATAATTGGTGATAAGAAAGTTCCTGAATCCAAGTGTAATAAACGGATTGCTGGCTTCTGCGCCGAAGGATGTGATATTCTCTTTTAAAAAATTGTTGCTGTTGCCGAAGTTGAATGAAGAACGATTATCGAAAATAAAAGAAGGAGTACGGTTCACGTTGCTAAAAAACAAACTCACGTTTCCGAATCGTTTATTAAAATAACGTTCCAGCCTTGCATTAGCGCTATAATCACCGCTATTAAATCCATTAACATAGAATTCACCGTTCAGCAACACATCCCATAATTTATTTCGGGTGCGGTTGCGGTATTCTGCATGGAGCAATATATTATGTAAGCTCACCGTATCGTGTGTCATCTGCCCGGCAATATGTTGCAGTGTAACACCCGCAAGGAAGAATTGGGCGGAATTCTTTGTGTCCGGGAATTGCAACAATGAAAAATCATTCGTGAGTGTTTGCCACTTCTCTATCACCGAAAATGAATCGAGGGAATCTTTCAGGGTGATATTGTACCAGTCTTTATACAGGATCGAATCAGCATAAATATCACTAAAGCGATATCGGCTGTTAAGGGTAGTGAAACTGTATTGCAGCCGGAGTTTTGGATAAAAAAGATATTCATTGGTAGAATCATTGATCGCAATGGAATCTCTTTTCCCGAGATCATAGCTCTGTCTTAAAAAAAAAGAAAAATCTTTGTATGTATTTCCTGTGAGTATGGTAGTTACAAAAGGACTTTGCCGGAATTCCGAGGTATTACCAAGATTCACCGGAACGCTAAAACGATCTTTGCGGTTGGGATCAAGAAGAAAAGAATCATTTTCGATCCCGCCATTCTCGGAAGCACGGATCGTATTGCCATTCATGATCGCATAAGCATTATAACGTTTGCGCTTGCCCTGGTAGCTGGTAAAGAAACGATATGCATTGTGATTATTGTTCTGCGTAACAAACAAACCCGGTGAACTGATAAGGCGGTAATCGAAACCAATATTAAGGTTAGGTTTGGGATTTTGTGTGTGGGATGCTTTAAGCATTTGCTCTTTCCCTGTTGCCAGCTGGTAACTCAACACAGAAAACGGGCGGTTCGTTTTATAAAACTTCGTTCCCTCCAGCGTGAAACGATATATATCAAATGCATGGAAGCCCGGGTCCCATCCTGCTTTATTATAGGGCTGAAAAATGAGTGAAAAAGCGGCGGCACCATTGTTACCGAGATATTGCCAGGAAGAAGGAACGGAAAAATACCGGTCGAAATCGTTGATAGATGAATCAATGGTATTTCGTTTTACCGAATCAAGATAGCGATAACTGATGCTGATGGAGTCTTTCGCATCATCCCTGTGTTCAAAACCCAATGTGTCTTTCCTTGGCCCGGTTGGTTTTTGACCGTTTTGTTGAGTGGATTGATTATCCTGTGGCTGGGTTATTACTTCGCCGAGTGCCGGTTTTCTTCTGGGTGGCCTTACCTGGGCAAAACCTGCCGCAAGGACAAGACTAAATAATATTGTACAAAATATCCTTTTCATTTACGGGCGGGCAATTAAATTGCGGCTACCAGTTCCTTGAAAATATGAGTGAGTTTAGGCTCGGCTTCTTTGGCAGCTTCCAGCACTTCTTCATGCGTAATAATATTTTCCTCGTCACGTATACCCACATCCGTTATAACACTAACCGCAAAACAGGGTAAACCCATATGTACGCCAACAATCACTTCCTGCACGGTACTCATACCTACTGCATCTCCGCCCAGTACATGTATCATTTTATATTCGGCCCTTGTTTCAAACGTGGGACCTGTAACACTTACATATACTCCTTCCTTTACGTCAATGCTTTTTGCCCGGGCGATTTCTTTGGCTTTCTGTATGAGTTTTTTATTATACGGCTCACTCATGTCGGGAAATCTCGGTCCCATGTTTTCATCATTTTTGCCGATGAGTGGATTCGGCGTAAGCTGGCTGATATGGTCCCGGATGATCATGAGATCACCAACTTTGTAAGTGGTATTCACCCCGCCGGCAGCATTGCTCAGTAAAAGTGTTTTAACCCCCAGGTATTTCATCACCCGTATGGGGAAAACAATATCCTGTGCGGCATATCCTTCATAATAATGGAATCTTCCTGCCATTGCAATTACCTTCTTCCCGCTCAGTTCACCGAGGATGAGTTTTCCTTTGTGGCCTTGTACCGTGCTTACAGGAAAATGCGGGATATCAGCATATGATATTTCCTTTTCTACTTTTATTTCATTGGTAAAACTTCCCAACCCACTACCCAATACAATCCCTACCACTGGTGTTTCGGAATATTTAGATTGAATAAAAGAAACCGCATCATTAATCTTGGAAATCATAAGCAATTTTTTGTATAAAGGGCAAATTTAGGTAAGATACTGTTAGAAAGTCCATAAAATAGGTATAGAAACATCGTCAGGAGTTCTATGTTTTCATGGTTAAAAGAATGAGACCTCGAAACAACGACAACAAAATTTTACAGATCAGAGATCATATATCGCAGATCATACATCTTTCCTATCTTCGCGAAAACTTTTTTCAAAATGAATCTACACGAATACCAGGCCAAGCAATTGCTTAAAAAATTCAATGTTCCTGTGCAGGAAGGAATCGCATGCAGTTCTGCTATGGAAGCGGAAGAAGCATATCGCCAGATACACACACAATACGGGAGCAAATTTGCAGTAGTAAAAGCACAGATACATGCCGGTGGCCGTGGAAAAGGAACAATCATTGGTAAAGATCAGCGTGGTGTAGCTGTAGGAAAAAGTGCTGAAGACGTGGTTAATATTGCCAGGAATATCCTGGGTGGAACATTGGTAACTATACAAACAGGTCCTGCAGGTAAACTGGTGAACAAAGTATTGGTAGCACAGGATGTATATTATGACGGACCTAATCCTGTAAAAGAATTTTACCTGGCTATCCTGCTCGACAGGAGCACTTACCAGAATGTGATCATGTATAGTACCGAAGGAGGAATGAATATTGAAGATGTGGCACACGATACTCCCGATAAAATATTTAAAGAACATGTTCATCCCGGCGGTTTGCTCCAGGGCTTCCAGGCAAGAAACTTTCCAGCACAGTGGGATCCGAAGCTTGGAATTCACGTGACTTGAAGTCGCGGC
>JADMIO011331811.1_pt1 | contig 71566 bp, 52 predicted proteins | sample 8958161 | NCBI WGS metagenome assembly JADMIO01 (sample SAMN16585339, study PRJNA669376) | soil metagenome | isolation source: Crop rotation soil | place: USA: Cullars Rotation, Alabama | collected 2011 | reverse complement strand
CGCGACAACTTGTCCACGTGGAATTCTAAGCTTAGGATCCCAATGTGCTGGAAAGTCACCGAACTCGCCTGGCGCATGCGGCAGGCGGTCAACGCACAAGGTTATCCCGAAGTCGATCACGTCGAGCTGTTCGCACCGCAACGGGCTTCCGCGCCGTCGCGCAATTTCGTGCTGTGCCCGGGCAAGGCGTACGACCGCTCGCCGTGCGGCACCGGCACGAGTGCCAAGCTCGCTTGTCTGGCTGCGGACGGCAAGCTCGCCGAGGGCGAAGCCTGGGTGCAGGAAGGCCTCGTCGGCGGCCGCTTCACCGGCCGCTATCGTTGGCTGGACAAGGCCAAGGGCGAAATCGCGCCGAGCATCACCGGCAGCGCGCACGTCACCGCCGAGGGAGCGCTGTTGCTCGATCCGGCCGATCCGTTCCGTTGGGGAATACGCGCATGAATACACAAGTGGAAAATGCAGCAAACGCTGCGAAAGCGGCATTTCGCGCGCTTGCCGACGCCGCACCGGGCGTGCGCGCGACGTTGCTGCGCGAAATCGCCGACGGCATCGAGCGGCTCGGCGACGCGCTGATCGACTGCGTGCACGGCGAAACCGCGCTGCCGGTCGCGCGTGTCGCGGGCGAACGCGCGCGCACCTGCATGCAGCTGCGCTTGTTCGCCGACGTGGCCGAACGCAACGACTGGATCGACGAGCGCATCGACGCCGCCGATCCGACGCGTGTGCCGCCGCGGCCGCGCATCCGCTCGCGCCTGCGTCCGCTGGGGCCCGCGCTGGTGTTCGCGGCGAGCAATTTTCCGCTCGCGTTCTCGGTCGCCGGCGGCGACACCGCCGCGGCGCTCGCGGTCGGTTGCCCGGTGATCGTCAAAGCGCATCCGGCGCATCCGAAAACTTGCGCGATGGTTGCCGACGCAATCCACGCTGCGGTCGACAAATGCGCGTTACCGCGCGGTGTTTTCGCGCTGCTCGACGATACGAGCATTGAAACCGGCATGGCCGCGGTGCGCCATCCGGCGATCAAGGTCGGCGCGTTCACCGGCTCGCTGCGCGGCGGGCTCGCCTTGTGGCGCGAAGCGAACCAGCGCAGCGTGCCGATCCCGTTTTTCGCCGAAATGGGCAGCGTCAATCCGGTATTCCTGCTGCCGGACGCTTTGCGCTCACACAGTGAACCGATCGCCGCGGGTTTGTACGCCTCGATGATGCTCGGCGTAGGGCAGTTCTGCACGCAGCCCGGCATCGTGTTCGTCGTCGACGATGCGGCGGGACGCGCGTTTCTCGAGCGTTTGGCGACGTTGACCGCCGCGACCCCGGCCGGCACGATGTTGTCGGCGGGAATTTGCCGGAACTACGCGCAGGCGATCGCGGTGCGCGCCGCACGCAAGGGCGTACGCAGCGTTGCGCTGGTGACCGGCGGCGCGGGCGAGCGCGCGGCGGGCGCCGCTTTGTTTGCCGTCGACGTCGATACGTTTCTCGCCGAACCTGACTTGAGCGAAGAAGTGTTCGGTCCGAGCAGCCTGGTGGTGCTGTGCCGCTCGGCGGCGGATTTCGTGCGCTGCGCCGAGGCTTTGCCCGGGCAACTTACCGCCACCGTCTGGGCAGGCGAGGGTGCAACCGGCGACAATAGCGATTTGCTGTGGGCGCTGGAGCAGAACGTGGGCCGCATCGTGTTCGATGGTTTTCCGACCGGCGTGGAAGTCGGGTCGGCGACCATGCACGGCGGCCCGTTTCCGGCGACCACGGACAGCCGTTTCACGTCGGTCGGCACGCGGGCGCTGTTGCGTTTCGTGCGCCCGGTGGCGTGGCAGACGCCGCAGACTTGAGAGGCGATCATGGAACCGTTGACGCGAACGATGAGCGGCCAGATCACTGCGCGTATCCGCGAGAAGATTCTCTCCGGCGTCTACGCGCCGGGCTCGGCGCTGCTGCAGGATGCGATCGCGGCGGAATTCGGCACCAGCAAGATCCCGGTGCGCGAGGCGCTCGTGCAATTGCGCTCGGAAGGGCTGCTCGACATCTATGCGCACCGCGGTTTTCAGGTGCGGCCGCTGTCGGCTGAGGAAGTCGAAGAAGTATTCCGGCTGCGTCTGCAGATCGAACCGGCCGCGGTGGCGGGCGGTGCGCACGCGGCCACGGCACAGGAGCGCGTCGCGGCAGGCGAGGCGCTCGCGCAACTGAACCGCGCGCTGTTGAGCGGTGAGCTCGACGCTTCCGGCAATCTCAATTGCGCGTTTCATCTGGCGCTGGTCGTGCCGCGCGCCCAGCCGGTGACGGCGGACGTGTTGACGCGCTTGCATACCTTGTCGCAGCGCTACGTGCGCCTGCATCTGCAACACGCCGGGCGCACGCGTCGAGCGAATCGCGAACACACCGCGCTGTACGACGCATGGACCGCACGGCAAGGCAAGAAAGCGGAACGCTTGATCCGCGCGCACATCGAAGAAACCCGCGACGAGCTGGCCGAGGCGCTCGCGCGTGGGGCTAAAAGCGCATGACGGCGCAGGCGCCGCCGCCGTTCAGCGCCGACGACGAGCGCTTCATGCGTCGCGCGCTGGAACTGGCGCGTCACGCGCAGGAAGAACATGCTGAGGTGCCGGTCGGTGCGGTGTTGGTCAAGGACGGCGAAATCCTCGGCGAAGGCTGGAACCACAATATCGGCACGCACGATCCGACCGCGCATGCCGAGATCGGCGCACTGCGCGACGCCGGCAAACGCGCCGGCAACTACCGCCTGCCGGGCTCAACCCTGTACGTGACGCTGGAACCGTGCGCGATGTGCTCGGGGGCGATCGTGCACGCGCGCATCGCACGCGTCGTGTTTGCCGCCGCGGATCCCAAGACCGGCGCCGCCGGCAGTGTGTTCGACACGCTCGTCTCGCCGCTGCACAATCACCGCGTCGAGGTCGTGGGCGGGCTGCTGGCGGATGAGTCCGCCATCCTGTTGCGGGCGTTCTTCAAGGCGCGGCGCTAGCGAATTCCCTTAGCCGCGCTGCGGGAAATCCCTCAGCCGCTACCATACGTCGGCCATTTGTCGCGGCAATGCTGGGATCGCACCCTGAGTTGCAGTAGATTCAGCGCAGGAGTTGAAGGTGCTGCGGAACCGTCAGGGGGCGTTATGCAGGTCCTAGCACGAAGGATTTCCCTATGCGCGCTGGCGTGGCTGCTGGTCGCAGCGGCGCCGCTCGCGCACAGCACCGTGTCGGTGACGGTGCCCGATCCGAATACCGCGGTGGCGAACGTCTCGCTCGACGACGGCCACGGGCATACCTATTCGGCCGTGGTGACTCTGGTGTTCGACGTCGCCGCGAACGGCGGCGCGATCAATCTTTCCGCCGACAGCCTCGGGCTCAGCGCCGAATTGATCGATCCGGCATCGCCGCCGGGCACGCTGCCGTCGGGCGTGAGCGTGGATCCGGCGTTTCCCGTCATGCTTACCGTCGAGCCACCGGTCGCGCTGTTCTTGAACGGCTACGAGAACGGCCAGGTCAGCGACGGCAATCTTGCTTTCCACAACACCTATGAGATGGAAGTGCACACGGACAACCTTGTGTGCGGCTCCTCGACCAGCGCCTATCGCCTGTACAAGGCACCGCACGGCAGCGCGGCGTTCGGCGACGTCACCGACGACATCTATCAAGGCAGCGTGCGTGCGCGTGGGCGCGGCGGCGCGTTCTCGCGCTTCATTGTGGCGCGCGACTCGCGTCCCGGTTTGACGATCGCGCTGCAGAAACTGCTCGATCTGACCACGCGCTTGAATCTGGCCACAATCACCAACGGTACGCTGCTGACCAATTTGGTCGCCACGCTGAGCAGCGTCAGCCTCGATTTGTTGACGCTCAACATCTCGGGCGCGGTATTGGATCTGCAAACGTTCATCGACAACGTCGCGGGCGCCGCGGGCACGGACATTGCGAATGTGTGGAAAGCCGATCGCAGCGTGAACAACGACGCCGGTGAACTGCTCAGTCTCGCGCAAACCCTGCAGTTCACCCTGCGACTGCTGCAAGGCGGCAGCCCGCTGTGCGTTCCGCCGCCGGCCTGAGCGTCCATGCCCGCCCGCTTTAGCGCGTACCCGCCGGATATGCCGGCGCTGGTGCGCGTGCTCGAGGAGGGCATGCCGTACCGCATCGGACGCGCTCCGGACTGCGAGCTGTGCGTCGAACACTTCTCCGTGTCGCGCTTTCACGCCGAGTTGAGCGGCGGCAAGAACGGCTGGTTGCTGCACGACATCGGCAGCAAGAACGGCTTGCGCGTGGATGGTCACCTGGTGCGTCAGGCGGCGCTCGACAAAACCACCTGGTTCGCCGCGGGCGACGTGTACTGCTGGTTCGAGTTGCTCGACCAGAGCGAAGCCGCCGCCGCGAAGGCGCAAGACGAGCGGCGCCGCAGCTCGTCGCGCTCGTTGTCGGCGAAGTTGTCCCCGGCGAATGATCTGGCCACGCTGATTCCGCAAACGCTCGACGTGATCCTGGAGCTGTCCGGCCTGGAGCGCGGCTTCGTGTTGTACGCACCGCACGGCCAGCCGCTGCGCGTGCACGCGAGTCGCGGCCTGTCGCCGGAGGAAATCGCCACGAAGGGATTTTCCGGCAGCGTCACCGCGGTCGATCGCGCCTTGGCCGAGCACGTCAGCGTCGTGTGCTGCGATACCGATCAGGCGCCGTGGCTCGGTGCGCGGCCGAGCGTGCGGCTCGGCGGGATTCGCGCGCTGGTGTGCGTGCCGTTGCAGATCCGCGGCAACGCGCTCGGCGCGGTGTATGCCGACAGCCGCACGCCGGGGCCGCCGATCACCGATCTGGACATCGAGCTGATCACCACCGTTGCCGAGCACGCGTCGGCGGCCTTGGCCGCACGTCAGCTGCAGGGCGACGTGCTCGATTTCCTGCGAGATGCCGAGGAAAGCGGCCTGCGCGCGCCGCGCTGGGACGACTTGCGCCAAAACCCGCCGCGCTGAAACGGCGCGCAACCGCTGTCGAACGCATGCAAACCGCGCTATCTTGCGCGCATGAGCATCGATGCCGGCGCCCGCCCGCCGCTCTCCGGCGATTCGCCCACCGTCACCGGACAACTCGCCGCGGCCGAGCTGCGCCGCGGCGACGTGCTGGGCGGGCGCTTTCGCATCGAAAACATGCTCGGCATCGGCGGCATGGGCGTGGTCTACCGCGCGCACGATGTGTCGCTCGACGTCGACGTCGCAATCAAACTGCTGCGGCCGGAGCTGGCGCGCCGCCCCGAAGCCTTCGAGCGTTTCCGGCAGGAGTTGCTGCTGGCACGCCAGGTGTCGAGCCCGCACGTGGTGCGCATCCACGACATCGCGCAGGCCGACGGGCGCTGGTTCATCAGCATGGACTTCGTCGACGGCGAATCGCTGGAGCGGCGCATGGACTTGCGCGGCAAGATGTCGGCCGACGATGCGCTGCCGATTGCGCGCGGGCTGCTCGAGGGATTGTCCGCGGCGCATCAACGCGGCGTCGTGCACCGCGACCTGAAACCCGCGAACGTGCTGCTGGACGGCAAAGATCAGGCGTACATCACCGATTTCGGCGTCGCGCGCAGCCTCGGCGCGACCGGCGGCATGACGCAAAGCGGCGTGATCTTCGGCACGCCGGAATATCTCTCGCCCGAACAGGCGCGCGGCGAACGCGTCGACGCGCGCAGCGATTTGTACGCCGTCGGCTTGATTCTGTACGAAATGCTCAGCGGCACCTTGCCGTTCCGCGGCGGCACGCCGGCGGAAACGGTGATGCAACGCATCGTGCGTCAGCCGCCGTCGCTGGCGCAGGCGCGGCCGGACCTGCCGCGCTGGGTGCAGGCATTTTGCGACCGCCTGCTCAAGCTCAATCCGGCGCACCGTTTCGCGTCGGCGCGCGAGGCTTTGCAAGCGCTGGAGACGCGTCGCGTGCCGCGCGCGCCCTTGAATCGCATGACCCTGCTGTTGATCTTGTTCGGCGCCGTGGCGGTGTTCGCTGCGTTCGACTGGGCGCAGCGCCTGTCCAATACCGCGCCGCCGGCCGCGCTCGTCGAACCGCATACGCCGCGTCTGGCGATCTTGCCGTTCGCGGTGCAAGGCGATGCAGACACGGCGGCGCTGGTGCGTGCGATCGAGAAGCACCTGCACGAATGGTTGCGCGAGGACGCCGGCGTTGCGGTGGCGCCGCGCGCACGCGTGCTCGACGCCTTGGCGCGCACCGTGCCGGACACCACATCGCTCAATTCGGAAGCTCTGCAGCGTCAGATGCCCGACATCGCGCGCGCGGCGAACGCGGACGTGGTGGTGCGCGGCGCCTTGCAACGCGACGCGAGCGGGTTCGCGTTGGAACTCGCTGCGCTGCGCACCGACACCGGCGCGAGCACCCCGTTGCGCATTACCGGCGCCGACGCGGCCGCGCTGTTCGCCGCCTACGCCGCGGCCGCACCGGCCTGGTTGCGCGGCTTCGCACATCCCGTGCCGACGCCGGAATTTCCCGCCTCGGTACTGCTGCCGGCGGGACGCGGCTGGCTCGCTGCCGACAAGCACGACGCGGCGACTGCGGCCAAGGAATTTGCCGCGATCGCCGATGCCGGCAGCAACCCCATGTTCGCCGCTGCACTGCTGCGCGCGCAGGACGATGCGGGCGAGGATTTACCGGCGCAGGCCACGCGCGAGGCGATCTTGAAAGCCTACGCCAGCGACAAACGTCTTGCTGCGCGCGAAGCGTATGCGCTTGCGCTCGCGGACGACGACAAGGCCGATGCGGCGCTGCGCGTGATGACCGATGCGCTGCGCGCTTATCCGCACGATCCGGAATTGGCGCTGCTCGAAGCCGACACGCTCAGCACGAACGGCGACGACAAGCGCGCGCTCGGTGTCTTGCACGACGTCGTCAAGGCCGACGCGCAGGACGCGCGCGCCTGGTTCCTGCTCGGGCGCAGCTCGATCAAGCAAGGCGAAGCGCAGCCCGCGGTCGACGATTATTTGGTGCGCGCGCTGGTGCTCAACACGCGCGCCGGCAACGAGGCGGCGGTGGCGGAGACCGCGAACGCGATCGGTGTCGGTTACGAACGGCTTGGACAGCTCGATGCGGCGGTGGAGCAGTACACGCGCGCCGCCGCGTTGCGTGAAAAACTCGGCGACAAGGCCAGCTTGGCCAAATCGCTGCGCAATCTCGCCATCGTGCAGGCCGAACGCGGCGACCGCGCCGCCGCCGAGCAGGCGTTGGCGCGCGTCAAGACCTTGCTCGAAGCGCTCGGCGATCGCGCCAGCCTGGCGGACCTTTACAACGACCGCGGCGTGGTCGCCGAGGAGCGCGGCGACTTCGGCGAAGCGCTGAAGAACTATCGCGAGGCGCTGGCCATGCGCCAGCAGCTCGACCTGCCGGCGCTGGTCGCCGAGAGTTTGAACAACGTCGGGTTCTGTTCCTACCAGATGGGCGATTTCGACAATGCCGGCGTGTATTGGCAGCAGGCGCTGGCTGCTTTCCAGAAGCTCGACGACCGCACGCGCGCGCTGCACGTGAGCCAGAGCATGGCCCTGCTCGACACGGCGCGCGGTCATTTCGCCGCCGCACGCGCGCGTCTGGACGCGTCGCTGCGCGAAGCCGAGGATCATCAGCTGCCGGAGGAAAGTGCGGTGGCGTACGTGTCGCTGGCGGATCTGGATTTCGTCGAAGGCCGGCTCGCCGACATGCAAGCCGCCAGCGAACGCGCGCGGCAGATCTTCGAGCGCCGCTCCGACCGCCGCGGCCAGAACGAAGCCGTGCTGCAGCAGGCGCGTCTGGCGCTGTTCGTCGGCGACCGCGCCGGTGGGGATCGCGCGCTGGGTGCGATCGCGCAGGATCAGCTCAACACCGAGCAGCGCGCCGCATGGTTCGTCGCCAAGGCACAGCGTGCCGCACTGGAGCACGACGAGAGCGCGGTATCCGCACAGCTCGATCAAGCCGACAAGACCGCGGCCGACGCGCACAGCGGGCGCTTGCAGTTCGCGGTTGCGCTGGAGCGCGTGCGTGCCGACCTGCGGCAAGGCAGCCTTGCCGCAGCCGGGAAGCGGCTCGCGCAATTGCGCAAGCAATCGACGGCGCTCAACGAGGTGCCGCTGCGTTTGACGTGGCTGGAATTGGAACTCGCGACCGCCGTGCGCGGCGGCAACAAAACCGACGCCGCGGCGCGCTATCACGAGGCCCTGCTGGTGCTGAAAAACGTGCAGCGATTCCGCGCAGCCGGCAGCTTGTATGCGTCCGGCGCCTTGGCGACGAGCGGCGCCGAAGCGGCGGCCGCGCGCACGGCCAGCGAAGCGGCCGACCAGCAACTGCTGCAGGACGCCGCAGCCGAGTCGCGCGAATCACTGCGCGCGACGTTGCAGCAGCGCCGCGACCAGGAGCTCGGGGGCACGCATGGGCCTTGATGCACGCGATCGACAACAGTTGCAGCAGCGCCTGGACACCTTGGTGCAGCAGCAGCGCGAACTGGTCGCGAGCCTGGAGCGCGGGCAAACGCATTTCCGGCAAATGGCGCGTTCGGTCTGGCGCGTGCAGGAAGACGAACGCCGGCGCTTCGCGCGCGAGCTGCATGACGGTATCGGCCAGAACCTGACCGCGATCGTACGCATGCTCGATCACGCCGCGACGGCCGCGGATTTGAGCGAGCGCACGCGCGCGGAGCTGGCGCGCATCGGTGCGCTCGCGCACGCGACCTTGGCCGAAACGCGCGCCTTGTCGCGTCAGCTGCGACCGCAGATTCTCGACGATCTAGGGTTGGTTGCGGCGTTGCGTTGGCTGGTGCGCTCATTCAAAGACGCACACGCGCTTGAAGTGACGCTGGATGTGATCGAACCGCTGCCGGCGCTCGGCGGCGATGCGGAAACGGTGATCTTCCGTGTCGCGCAGGAAGGGCTCACGAATGTCGTCAAACACTCCGGCGCGCAGCAAGCGGCCCTGGCGCTGCGCGTGAATGAAGGCCAGGCGTTGCTGCATCTGAGCGACGCAGGGCGCGGCTGCGATCCTGCGCTGGCATTGCGCGCCGGCAGCGAGGGGCAGGGCAGCGGCTTGGGCGGCATGCGCGACCGGGTGCAGCTGTTCGGCGGCCAGTTCCGGGTATCCGCCCAGCCGGGTGTGGGCTTTGCCCTCGAAATCGCTTTCCCGTTTCCCCCAAACACTGGCAAACTGAGGACATGATCCGCCTGCTGCTGGCCGACGACCACACCGTGCTGCGCGAGAGCATGGCGACTGCGCTACGCGCGGCGGGCGACTGCGTGGTGGTCGCCGAAGCCGGCGACGGCGTCACCGCGATCGAGCAGGCCTTGGCCACGCATCCGGACGTGGCGATCGTCGACATCTCCATGCCGCGACTGAACGGCATCGAAGTGGTGCGCCGGCTGAGCAGCGAATTGCTGAAGACGCGCGTGCTGGTGTTGACCATGCACGAAGAGGAAGAGTACGTGCTGCACGTGGTGCGCGCCGGTGCCGCCGGCTATCTGCTCAAGCACGCGGCCACCGCCGAATTGCTCCAAGCCGTGCGCGAACTCGCCGCCGGCGGCGTACATTTCGGGCCGTACGCGGCCAAAGTGCTGGCCGACCAGGTGCAACAGCCACAGCGCATGCCGGCCGATCCGTACGGCGAGTTGTCCGCACGCGAGCGCGAGGTGTTGCATCTGATGGCGGACGGGCTGACCACCAAGGAGATCTCGAAGAAGCTCGAGATCAGCGTGAAGACTGCCGAAAATCATCGCGGCAGGGTGTTGGCAAAACTCGGGCTGCGCAACAGCGCCGAGTTGGTGCGCTACGCGATGCGCAAAAGATTGGTGGAGTAGGGTGGGCCTTGGCCCACCGGGTTTTGATTTTTTTGGGTGGGGTGAAAAAGATAAAAGAAAATGTGGGCCAAGGCCCACCCTACGCTGCGCGAGCGATGGGCGGTGTTTGCAGAGGCGGCGCGCCGTACCAGGCCAGGGTTTGCGCCAAGGCGGCCACTTCGCCGACGATCAACAGCGCGGGCGACTGCACCGCGTGCGCGCCGGCGAGTTCGTCGAGCTGCGCCAAGCGTCCGCTGATCACGCGCTGTTGCGGCGTCGAGCCGTTTTCGATCAGCGCGAACGGCGTGTCCGCGCTGCGGCCGTGTGCGATCAGACGCGTGCGCAGGTTCGCCAGTTGCGCCACGCCCATGTAGATTGCCAGCGTCTGCCGTTCGGCGGCGAGCGCGCGCCAATCCAGCGTATCCAACGATTCCTTGCAGTGCGCGGTGACCAAGCGCACCGATTGCGCATGATCGCGATGCGTGAGCGGCACGCCGGCATACGCGGCACAGGCGAGCGCCGCGGTGATGCCCGGCACGACTTCGTAGGGAATGTCGTGCGCGCGCAGGAATTCGAGCTCCTCGCCGCCGCGCCCGAACACGAACGGATCGCCGCCCTTGAGCCGTACCACGCGGCGCCCAGCGCGCGCGTGTTCGAGCATCAAGGCATGGATGTGTTGCTGGGTGGCGTGATGCGCGCCGGCCTGTTTGCCGGTTTCGATGCGCAGCGCGTCGCGCCGCGCCAGCTCCAATATTTCGCTGCCGACCAGGCGATCGCGCAGGATCACGTCGGCTTCGTTGAGCGCACGCAAGCCGCGCAGCGTGAGCAGGCCGGGATCACCGGGGCCGGCACCGACCAGCACGACCGTGCCGAGCGGCGTTGCGCGCTCGTGCAGTGCGTGCGTGACTTCGCGTTCGGCCTGCACCGTATCGCCACGCCGCAGCCAATGCCAGATGCGGCCTTGCAGCACGCGTTCGTAAAAGCGCCGGCGTGCGCCGAGATCGCGGTGCCGAGCGCGAATCGCGTCGCGCTGCCGGTGCAGCAGCGACGCCAGCGGACCGAGCGTGTGGTCGAGCAGGATTTCCAGGCGCTCGCGCAGCCAGCGCGCCAGCATCGGCGCGGCGCCGCCGGAGGAAATCGCCACGATCAGCGGCGAGCGATCGACGATCGCCGGGACCTGAAAACTCGACAGCTCGGCGTCGTCGACGACGTTGACAAAAATCCGCCGCTCACCCGCGGCAGTGGCAACACGCCGATTGGTCGCACGATCGTCGGTGGCGGCGATCGCCAGCCAACAATCGTCGAGCAACGTAGTGTGGAACTCGTCTTCGATGTGCTCGATGGAGCCCGCGTCGCGCAGCGCGCATAAACTCTGCTGCAGGCGTGGCGCCGCCACCCGCACTCGTGCACCGGCGCGTAGCAACGCGGCTGTCTTGCGCGCGGCGACGTCGCCGCCACCGACCACGAGCACCGGGCGTCCGCGAAGGTCGGCGAAAAAAGGGTACAAACTCATGAGCGCAGCACATTGGACCGATGTGCCACCGTACCGCGCAGACGCGAGCGACCGAAATGCCGATCGCTCACACACTCATGCACGACGGTTATGAGCGCTTATGACGGAACGAATGGACGTCCAAACCGGTTCGCGCTATGCTGCAACGCAAAATCGTCGGGGAAAATGGTGCCTCGCCTCGCTTGCTCGCGCCTCGCTCGCTCGCGTTGTCGTCGTCGCTGATCGGAACGCACTCGTTTCGTCACGTCCCTCTTTGCGAGTCGATGCCATGACCCTCACGCAACTTCGTTACCTGATCGCGATCGCCGATTCCGGCCTGAACATCACCACCGCCGCCGAACGCGTGCACGCCACGCAACCGGGCGTGAGCAAGCAGCTCAAGCAACTCGAGGATGAGCTCGGCTTCCAGCTGTTTTCACGCAAGGGCAAGAGCCTGCACGCGATCACGCCGGCGGGCGAGCAAGTGGTGCAGCGTGCACGTCACATCGTCGACGAAGCCGCCAACATCCGCTCCATCGCCGCCGATTTGCGCGGCGACGAGGACGGCGAGCTGGCGATTTCGACCACCCATACGCAGGCGCGTTTCGTGCTGCCGGCGGCGATCGCCGCGCTCAAGCAGCGCTATCCGCGCGTCGGCGTGCATTTGAAGCCGCAGGGCGACGATCAGGTGATGGGCGCGTTCGAACGCGGCCAAGCCGATCTCGCCATCGTCAGCACCAGCGACAAGGCGCCGGATTCGGGGCTCGCCGTGCCGCTGTTTCGTTGGCGCCGCATCGTGGTCGTGCCGCGCGGCCATGCGCTCGCCGCGCTCAATCGGCGCGTGACGCTCGCCGATCTCGCCAAACACCCGCTGGTCAGCTACGAGTCCTCGCTGCGGCCGGAGTCTTCGCTGCGCAAAGCGTTCGCTGCGATCAACGAGACGCCGCAATTCGCTTTCACCTCGCGTGACGCGGACCTGATCAAGACCTACGTGCGCGTCGGTCTCGGCGCCGGGATACTCGCGGAAATGGCGCTACTGCCGGAGGATGCGCGCGATTTGCAGGTGCTCGACGCCGCCGATCTGTTCCCCTGGTGCACGACCTGGCTGGTGCTGCGCCGCGACCGCGTGCCGCGCGGTTACGCCCTGGCGCTGGCCGAATTGATCGCACCGCAACTCGATCGGCGCGATCTGCAGCGTGCGCTGGCCGGCGAGGAGCCGCAGCGCTGGCCGGACGCGCCGGAGTGGCAGACATTGGCTGCTGCGGGGAAGCCGGCGCGGGTGGCTTGAATCTTCGTTACCGTCATTCCCGCTTGCGCGGGAACGACGTCATCCGAAATGCAGTCCGCACTCCCGCTTCAGCCCAAAGAACCGCGTGTCCTCCTCGCGCATGCCCGGTTGCCACGGCCGTGTCGTGTGCACGTCGCCGATCGAGACATAGCCGCGCTCCCACAGCGGGTGATAGGGTAAATTGTTGCTTTGTAGATAATTCCACACGTCGCGGTCGCTCCAGTCGGCGACCGGGTGGAGCTTCCAGCGCGCATCGCGCAGCTCTAGGAAATCGATAGTGCCGCGTTGTTCGGTTTGCGCGCGGCGCAGGCCGGCGATCCAGGTGCGCGCGTTGAGCTCGTCGAGCGCGCGACGCATCGGTTCGACCTTGCGCAAGCGGTTGTAGCGGTCGATACCCTCGATGCCTTGCTCCCAGAGACGGCCGAAGCGCGCTTCCATCCACGCGATGCTTAGCGTCGGACGATAGACCTTCAGATTGAGCTTGAGCCGTTCGCTGAGCTGGTCGGCGAAACGGTAGGTTTCCGGAAACAGATAACCGGTGTCGACCAGGATCACCGGAATATCGTTGCGTTCGCGCGTGACCAGATGCAGCACCGCGGCGGATTGCGCGCCGAAGCTCGACGACAGCGCGTGTTCGCCGGGCAAGGTTTCCAGCGCCCACGCAATGCGCTCCGAGGCACTGCGCACAGCCAGCCATGCATTCAAATCCCTGAGCGCGTGCGCGTCTTCGGCGGCGCTGATCAGGTCGGGGGGCAGACTCATCGTTGTAGCTCCGAGACAATCGTCGTGCGTGCGGCAACGGGGTCGTTGCTGGCGATCGCGCCGCTGCGCACCAGGAAATCACCGAAGCCTTCGCGCTCGTCGCGTTCGGCGGCGTAGCGCGCGAACAGAGGCTCCAGCGCGGTCAGGATTTCGTTTTCGTCGATGTTTTCGCGATACAGCACGTTCAGCCGCTGGCCGCGCGCATCGGCCCCGAGCATCAGGTTGTAGCGGCCGGGCGCCTTGCCGACCAGCGCGATTTCGCCCAGATACGGCCGCGAGCAACCGTTCGGGCAGCCGGAGATGCGCAGATGGATCGGCGCATCGGCCAGACCGTGACGTTCCAGCAGCGCTTCGATTTTCTCGAGCAGATGCGGCAGGTAGCGCTCGGCCTCGGCCATCGCCAGCGCGCAGGTCGGCAGCGCGACGCAGGCGAGCGCGTTCAGGCGCAGCGGCGACGCGCTGCGATAGCCGTCCAGGCCGTGCGCCGCGGCAATCGCATCGATGCGCGCGCGTTCGGTCGGCGCAACGTTCGCGACGACCAGGTTTTGATTCGGTGTAAGGCGGAACTCGCCGCGATGCACGCTGGCGATTTCGCGCAGGCCTTTGCGCTGCGGTGCGCCGTCGCGGTCGGCGATGCGGCCGGCGTCGATGTGCAGGGTCAGATGCCAGGTGCCGTTGTCGCCTTCGACCCAGCCGTAGCGGTCGCCGTTGTGATCGAACCGGAACGGCTTGGCCGGCGCAAAGGCGAAGCCGGCGCGGCGCTCGACTTCCTGCTTGAACCAGTCCGCACCGCGGTCGTCGATGGTGTATTTGAGCCGCGCGCGTTTGCGTTCGCTGCGGTTGCCGAAATCGCGTTGCGTGGTGATGACCGCATCGGCGACGGCGATCACCCGATCCGCCGCGACGAAGCCGAGCACGTCGCCCAGGCGCGGATAGGTGTTCGGATCGCCGTGCGTCGCGCCGAGCCCGCCGCCGGCGCTGACGTTGAAACCGGTCAACACGCCGTCTTCGATGATCGCGATGAAGCCCAGATCGTTCGCGAACACGTCGACGTCGTTGGTCGGCGGCACGGCGAAGCCGATCTTGAACTTGCGCGGCAAGTAAGTGGCGCCGTACACGGGCTCGACTTCCTCGCCGCTGCTGGCGACTTTTTCCTCGTCCAGCCAGATCTCGTAGTACGCGCGCGTTTTCGGCAGCAAATGCTCCGACAGCGCCTTGGCCTGTTCGTAGGCCGCTGCGTGCGCGGATGATTGCAAGGGATTGGCCGCGACCAGCACGTTGCGGTTCACGTCGCCGCAGGCCGCCACGGTGTCGATCAACGCGGCGTTGATGGCCTTGAGCGTCGCCTTCAGCTCGCGCTTGATCACGCCGTGGAATTGGAAGGCTTGGCGCGTGGTCAGGCGCAGCGTGCTGTTGCCGTAACCCTGCGCGATGGCGTCGAGCTTGAGCCACTGCTGCGGCGTCACCACACCGCCCGGCAGGCGCGTGCGGATCATGAACTGATAAGCCGGTTCGAGTTTCTGCAGGCGCCGTTCCTCGCGCAGATCGCGGTCGTCCTGCTGATAGCTGCCGTGAAATTTGATCAGCTGCGTATCGGCTTCGGCGATCGCGCCGGTGACCGGATCGGCCACGCTTTCGCTCAAACTGCCGCGCAGGCGGCGGCTCGCGGACTTGATCGCTTCGACGATGGACAGGGCGGGCGTGCTCATCAGTACACGTCCCGCGAATAACGGCGGTCCTGCGCGAGTTTCGACAGATAGGCTTCGGCATCCTCGACGCTTCTGCCGCCGTGCTGAACGACCACGTCGCGCAGCGCGGCGTGCACGTCCCTGGCCATCTGCGTCGCATCGCCGCAGACATACACGTGAGCGCCATTTTCCAGCCATGCGTACAGCTCTCGCCCGGCACGGCGAATGTTGTGCTGCACGTACACCTTGTGCGCCTGGTCGCGCGAGAAAGCCAGGTCGAGCTTGTGAAGCTCCTTGCGCTTGAGCGCTTGCTGCCACTCGACCTGGTAGAGGAAATCGCTGCGGAAATGCGGATTGCCGAAGAACAACCAGTTGCGGCCCTGCGCGCCGATCGCGCTGCGCTCCTGCAGGAACGCGCGAAACGGCGCCACGCCGGTGCCGGGCCCGATCATGATCACGTCGCGCGACGGATCCTGCGGCAGGCGGAAGCGGTCGTTGCTTTCGACGAACACCGGCACGCGGCCCTCGGCGCTGCGCGCGGCGAGGAACTCCGACGCTGCGCCGACGTGGTCGCGCCCGAACGCGGCGTAAGCGACGCGCGCAACGGTCAAATGCGCTTCGTCCTCGGCGACCTTGAGACTGGAAGCAATCGAGTAGAGACGCGGCGTCAGCGGACGCAACGCGCCGACGAAGGAATTGGCGTCCCAAGCGGCCGGATGGGCGTGCAGCAGATCGATCACCTGCGCCTGGCTCAGGAATTGCGGCAGCGCCACGGGCGAGGCGACGATCGCGTCCAGATCATCGTGTTTGGCGCGCGCCGCGTGCGCGATCAGGAACGGCCGCGCCAGGCGCGTCAGCTCGCGTTTGTCGGTGAGCCAGTCGCGCAACGGCAAGGTTTGCTCGTCGTGCGTAACGACCGCCTGTGCATCGAGTTTCGCCGCGGCGATCACCGCGTCGACGAGTTCCGGCGGATTGCTCGGCCAGACGCCGAGCGCGTCGCCGGGTTCGTAGCTCAATCCGGAATCGCGCAGCGACAGTTCGATGTGGCGGATGTCCTTGGCGCCGTCGCGCGCGCTGATGCGCTGGTTGGCCAGCACTTCGGCCGCGAACGGCTTCTCGCGCGTCCACAGCACGGTCGGACGCACCGGCCGCAGCGGCGTCACCGTGGCGCGCGCCGGCGTGGCGGACTTGAGCTGCTCGCGTGCGCCGTTCAGCGCATTCTGCAGCCAGGGCTTGGCGATGCGGTCGATATCGACATCCGCATCGGCGCGCGCCAACAGGCGCGTGGCGCCGAGTTCGGCCAGGCGTGCGTCGAGATCCGCGCCGATCGCGCAGAACTTCGCATAGCTCGAATCGCCCAGGCCCAGCACGGCAAACTTGAGATCTTCCAGGCGCGGCGCGCGCTTGCTGGCCAGGAATTCGACGAAGCCGCGTGCATCGTCCGGCGGATCGCCGTCGCCTTGCGTGCTGATCACCACGTACAACAGGCGCTCGGACTTGAGCTCGCGCAGCGGATAGGCGTCCGCGCGCAGCAGGCGTACGGCGAGCCCGGCTGCTTCGGCGTCGCGCGCCAGGGTTTCGGCCACGCGTTTGGCGTTGCCGGTCTGGCTGCCGAACACGATGGTCAGCTGCTGGCTCGCTTCCAAGGCGACCAGCGGTGCCGCGTTGTCGCGCACCGCCGGCGCGAACGCCTGCGCGGCGGCCAGCCCGGCGGTGTAGCCGGACAGCCAGTGCAGCGAGGCGGGATCGAGCCCGTCGACCAGGCGTGTGAGCAGGCCGGTTTTGTCTTCGGACAGGGGGATCAGCGCTCGCAGCGGCTCGGCGGACATGGCGGATCGGACGTCTGGACGGCTATTCGTGCCAGCATGCTATGCCCATGTCCCGTTTGCGAAAACCGATCATCCGTTATGTGCTCATACTCGCCGGTTATGGCAGTAAGAATAGGAGCAGCCGGTCGGCAGCCGGGCCTATGGCCGGGAGCCAATGTCATGAGTCCGTGCACCTGCGTTTAGCGCCGGCCTGACGATCCTCGTGCTGTGACGGCGGCATCGTCGCAAGACCGCGCCGAACCCGTCTTTGCCGAGTTTGCATAAGGACATATCGGTTCGGCAGTTCGGGATCCGGGATCGCCCCTGTAGGCTTTCCCCTCGATTGGAGCGCCGCTATGCAACGCAGGTTTTCGACGATCCTCGCACTGGCGGCCTTCGCGGCTTTTGCGCAGGCCAAGGAGGGCACTCTTCTCAATGTTTCGTACGATCCCACGCGCGAGCTGTATCAGCAGATCAACGCCGCGTTCGTGATCGAATGGAAAGCACGCACGGGCGATACGCTGACGCTCCGGCAATCGCACGGTGGTTCGTCGAAACAGGCACGGGCGATCCTCGACGGGCTCGAGGCGGACGTGGCTACGCTCGGCATCGCGTCGGACATCGATGCGCTGCACGACAACGGCGACTTGCTGCCGGCGGATTGGCAGGCGCGCCTGCCGAGCGACAGCACGCCGTACACCTCGACGATCGTATTGCTGGTGCGCAAGGGCAATCCCAAAGCGATCCGCGACTGGGCCGATCTGGTCAAGCCGGGCATGGCGGTGATCACGCCGAATCCGAAAACCTCGGCCGGTGCGCGCTGGAATTTCATTGCAGCCTGGGCCTACGCGCTGAAAGCGAACGGCAACGACGAAGCCAAAACGCGCGAGTGGATCGGCACGTTGTACAAAAACGTACCCGTGCTCGACACCGGCGCGCGTGGCGCCACGCTCACGTTCGCGCAGCGCGACCAGGGCGACGTGCTGATCGCTTGGGAAAGCGAGGCCCATCTGGCGCAGGCCGAGTTCGGCGCAGGCAAGTTCGAGATCGTCACGCCGTCCTTGTCGGTACTGGCGCAGCCACCGGTCGCGGTGGTCGACAAATACGCACGAAAGCACGGCACCGAGAAAGAGGCGCAAGAATATCTGAAGTTCCTGTACACGCCGCAGGCGCAGGAGATCATTGCCGCGAACCACTACCGGCCGATCGATGCCGAGGTCGCGGCGCGACACGCGGCGGATTTCCCGAAACTCGAACTCGTCACGATCGCGCAATTCGGCGGCTGGAAGGCCGCGCAGCCGAAATTTTTCGGCGACGGCGGCGTATTCGACCAAATTTATCGGACGCCGAGCCCCTGAGCGTCGGCCGCGGCTTCGCCGCGGCCAGCGCGCCACACTACGATGAGCGCCACGACACTCCCGTCCCCGCGTGCGGTCGCCATGACTGAGGGCGCCGTGCAACCCGTCCCGCGACGCAGATCGCCGCGCCGCGTGTTGCCGGGTTTCGGGCTGAGCCTCGGTTTCACGGTGAGCTATCTGTCGCTGCTGGTGCTGATCCCGCTGGCTGCGCTGTTCCTGCGCGCGGCGGGCTTGGGCTTCGACGGCGTCGTGCGCGAGTTGTCCGGTGCGCGCGTGCAGCACGCGTTGCTGTTGAGTTTCGGCGGCGCCATCGCCGCGGCTACGATCAATACCGTGTTCGGCAGTCTGATCGCCTGGACCTTCGTGCGCTACGAGTTTCCGGGAAAGAAGCTCTTCCACGCCATGATCGATTTGCCGTTCGCGCTGCCGACCGCGGTCGCCGGCATTGCGTTGACGGCGTTGTACACATCGCAAGGCTGGCTCGGCGCGCTGCTCGCGCCGCTCGGCATTAAAGTCGCTTACACGCCACTCGGCGCGATCGTGGCCATGGTGTTCATCGGCCTGCCGTTCGTGGTGCGCACGCTCGAACCGGTGCTCGAGGACGCCGAGCGGCAACTGGAGGAAGTCGCCGCCACGCTCGGTGCCAGCCGCCGCCAGACCATCCTGCACATCATCCTGCCGACCGTGCTGCCGGCGTTGCTCACCGGCGCGGCGCTCGCGTTCGCGCGCGCGGTCGGCGAGTACGGCTCGATCATCTTCATCGCCGGCAATGTGCAGGGTGTCTCCGAAATTGCGCCGCTGTTGATCATGATCCGGCTGGATGAATTCAATGTCGCGGCCGCCACCGCGCTGGCCGCGGCCATGCTGGCGCTGTCGTTCGTGGTGTTGTTCGCGATCAATCTGATGCAAGCCTGGAGCCGCCGTCATGAGTAGCCGCACGGCGCTGGTCGAACCGCGCGGGGTACGCTGGCTGTTGATCGCGCTGACGCTGGGCTTTCTCGCAGTGTTCTTGCTGTTGCCGTTGATCGTGGTGTTCGCGCAAGCGTTCGAACACGGCCTGGCCACGTTTCTGCGCGCCTTCGCCGACCCCGACACACGCGCGTCGATCAAGCTCACCTTGCTCACCGCCGCGATCGCCGTGCCGCTCAATTCGGTGTTCGGCATCGCGGCCGCTTGGGCGGTCGCGAAGTTCGAATTTCGCGGCAAGAACCTGCTGATCACGCTGATCGACCTGCCGTTTTCGGTATCGCCGGTGATCGCCGGCATGGTGTTCGTGTTGCTGTTCGGGCGTCAGGGCTGGCTCGGGCCGTGGCTCGCCGAGCACGACATCAAGATCATATTCGCGCTGCCGGGCATCGTGCTCGCCACCGTGTTCGTGACGTTTCCGTTCGTGGCGCGCGAATTGATCCCGTTGATGCAGGCGCAGGGCACCGAGGAAGAACAAGCCGCGCTCACACTCGGTGCAAGCGGCTGGCGCACGTTCTGGCACGTGACCCTGCCGAACATCCGCTGGGGCCTGCTGTACGGCGTTCTGCTGTGCAACGCACGCGCAATGGGCGAGTTCGGCGCGGTGTCGGTGGTGAGCGGCCACATCCGCGGGCTGACCAACACGATGCCGCTGCAGGTGGAACTGCTGTACAACGACGCCGGCGCGTACAGTGCCGCGTTCGCGGTCGCCACGCTGCTCGCGCTGCTCGGCTTCGTCACGCTGGCGCTGAAGAATTTCCTCGAATGGCGGCACGGCGACGAGCTCGCCGCGCTGCGGGGCAGGGGCTGATGGACATTTCGATACGACAACTCGGCGTGCGCTACGGCGACGTGGATGCGTTGCGCGGCGTGAATCTGGAAATCCCCTCGGGCGAGCTGCTCGCACTGCTCGGCCCGTCCGGCTCCGGCAAGACCACGCTGCTGCGCGCGATCGCCGGTTTGGAGCCGATCGACAGCGGGCAGATCCTGTTCGGCAACGACGACGCCACGCGCTTGTCCGTGCAGGAGCGGCGCGTCGGCTTCGTATTCCAGCACTACGCGCTGTTCAAGCACATGAGCGTGCTCGACAACGTCACGTTCGGCCTGCGCATGCGCGGGCGCGGCACGCGTCCGCCGCGCGACGAAATCCAGCGGCGCGGCCGCGAATTGCTGGAATTGGTGCAACTCGGCGGTCTGCACGATCGCTATCCGAATCAACTCTCCGGCGGCCAGCGCCAACGCGTGGCGTTAGCGCGCGCACTGGCGATCGAACCCTCGGTGCTGCTGCTGGACGAACCCTTCGGTGCGCTCGACACCAAGGTGCGCCGCGAACTGCGCTTATGGCTGCGCCAGCTGCACGACGAAACCGGCTACACCACGATTTTCGTCACGCACGACGAAAGCGAGGCGGTCGAGCTGGCCGATCGCGTGGTTACGCTCGATGCGGGGCGCATCCACGCCGAGGCGCGCGCAACGGCGACGGCGTGAGCCGGCTCATTTGGGCTCGTACACGGCCTGGGCGTTTTCGTCCTTCTTGATGGCCGCGGCAATGCGCGCGTATTGCTCGGACACCTGTGGCGCGCAGATCGGCCCGGGCGAGCGATCGACTACGCTGCGTTGCACGTGGATGCGATTGCCCTCGCGTTCGTAGCGCGCGTCGAACGCGAGCAGCGCGGTTTCGATGTGCACGTTGCGCGGAATCGCCAGCAGACGGACGCTGTCGGGCAGCGTCAGCGTGAGCTCCTCGTTGCGTTTGTCGCCGTGGCAGAAAAAATCGTGTTCATAGCGTTGCGCGGCGGCGTACGACACCAAGCCGCCGATCGGGCTCGGGCTCGGGAACAGGCCGGCGAGCGCGATGCCGTGCGGATCCTCGGTGTCGAAATACTGTTGGATGCGATAGCTCATGCCGAACGCGAACGTTTCCTCGGGGCCGTCGGTGTCACCCAGACCCGTGTAGTTGCCGCTGCCGGCGTAACCCATGCCTTCGATCGCGCGCCGCACGTAGTCGGCGCCACCGTCGAAGGCCGGTGAGGCCTTCCAGTCGTGAAAGCGCTTGCTCATGCTGTTGGCGAGGTCGCCGCCGACGCGATAGTTCGCCTGCGCCTGGATGCTGCCGTCGGCGCTGACCGCGATCGTCTGCACGGTTTCGCTGAAGTTGCTGTCTGTGCTGCGCGACGGCGTGTGCCGGATGCCGTCGAACGACGCCGTGTGGATCACCGGCTTGCCGCGGTCTTGCTCCGGCAGGCTGCCGAAAGGGTTGAACGACGAGGTGGCGTCCAAATACAAATCGAACGCCGGCAAATAATTCATCACGTGATTGAAGGCTTGCCAGCACGGCACGTCCGGCAGCGTGTAGCCGAGCTCCTGGGCATTGATCAGCACCTGCGTGCTGTGGATGTCCTGCGCGGCAAGCAGTGCCTGCATGAGCGTCGCGTGATCCTTGCAATCGCCCATCTTCATATTGAGGATCAGATCGGTGTCGCGCGGCACCACGTCGCCGCCGGTCAGGCAGTTGCCGGCGAACGTGATCTCCTTCGATACCCAGCGGTAGATGCGCTCGGCGCGCTCGCGCGGCGTGCTCGCGTCTTGTACGATCTCGTCGGACAGCTTGCGGATGCGCGGCGTCACGGTTGCGCGCCGTGCGGCTTCTTCCTCGTACGCCGCGGCGATCTGACGCCAATCGGTAAAGTTGGACAGCTCGATCGTCGGCCAGTCGCCGTACTTCCAGGCGCGCTCGAACAAGCCTTGTTCCTTGCGTGTGTCGCGCGCCACCGGATTGCGCCAGGTCCAGGTCCATTGCTGGCGGTCGTTGTCCAGACGCTTGATCTTCGGCGCGTCGAGACGGAAGGTTTTTTGTTTCAGCGCGAGCGCGCTCGGTGCGGTCACGACGATCTCGGCGTCGTCGTAGATCGCCGTGTCGGTGAAATGGGTGAGCAGCGAGAAATAGCCGTGAAACGAGGGCTTCACGTCACGCAGCGTGTACGACAGTAATACCGTATCGCCGACTTCGACGTTCGGATAAATCAGATGCCGGCTCATGAAATCCGAAAACGCCGGCGGCGCGCCGTTCACGCCGTTGTGCGAGGTGACCTGCACGTTCGTTTCCGGCACGTCGATGCGTGTGCCGTCGCTTTTCAAGGTGTAGGCCACGACGTCCTCGAGCTTGCCGTCGTGCTCGTGGTAGGAAATGGTCTGCTCGCCGAGTGATTGCAGCGCCGATTCGGCGAGCGCGGTGTAGGCGAGTTCGTAATGCGTGGTGGTGGTGCCGTCGCGCGCCACATCGGTGTGGACGTGATAGGTGCGGTATTTCCAACCGGGCGTATACGGCTTGTCCTCGGCGTATGTCACGGCCGTGGCACAGATCAACAGCAACAGTCCCCAGCACGGCAGGCGCATGACTTCTCCTCGAGGCTACACCGCCGGACATTAGCCGAGACGCGTGATACTGCGCAATTCAAATACTTGCGAACCCTTGAAACGGGCACGGCCGTCCCCAAGACAATGGCCGAGGGAGCGCAGTCATGACGACCGCATCGAACATCCTCCGCCACGCCCAACCGGCTTCGCGCCGCCTTCCCGGGCTCCGGCAGTCCCAGCATTCGCTCCAGCGCCGCGTTGCCGCGCGCGAGCGCGCCTACGCGACCTGCCATCTCGCTGGTTCCTCGACGCTGCTGCCAACCGGCGATTGAGTTCGCACCGAACGCTTCCGCACGTTCTGCGTAATTGCAGGAGTCGGGCCATGCCGCCTACATGACCGTGAAAAATTCCGCACTCGTGAACTTGTCCCCAATTGCACAAGGATAAAAGCCATGTCGTGGGTATCGTTGGACATCTATCAAACCGCGCTGATCGTGGCGGGCATCGTCGCGTTCATCCTGTTGTTTTCGAGCGTCGTGTACGTGCCGAACAATCGCGTCGGCATTCTCGAGCGTCTATGGTCGGGCAAGGGTTCGCTCGGTCACGGCTTCATCGCGTTGCGCGGCGAAGCCGGTTATGAACCGGACCTGTTGCGCGGTGGTTTCCATCTGCTGTTCCCGTTCCAGTACCGCGTGCACAAGACCGATCTGGTGACCGTGCCGCAGGGTGAAGTGGGCTACCTCTTCGCGCGTGACGGTCGTCCGCTCGAACCGGGTCAATCGCTGGCCGGCAACGCCGAGGCCGACGATTTCGAAGACGTGCGCGAATTCCTCGCCAAGCACGGTCAGAAAGGCCCGCAACGCAAAGTGCTGCGCGAAGGCGTGTACGCGATCAACGTGGCGCAATTCGTGGTACTCACGCGCGCCAAGACGTACGCGCTGCAGCTGTCGGGCTCCGACAGCGACACGATCGAAGCGATGCGCGGTCAGATCGAGGCGCGCGGCGGCTTCCACCCGGTCGTGATCAACGACGCCAAGGACGTGCTCGGCATCATCACCGTGCACGACGGCCCGGGCTTGCCGGCGGGCGAATTGATCGCGCCGGCGGTCGGCCAGGATCGCCGCAATCCGCTCATCTATCACAACAGCTTCCAAGATGCTGACCGTTTCCTGGCCGCCGGCGGCTACCGCGGCCGGCAATACCAAGTGCTGGTCGACGGCACGTACTATGTGAACCGGCTGTTCGCCAGCGTCGAGTTCGTCGAGAAGACGATCGTGCCGATGGGCATGGTCGGCGTGGTGGTGTCGTTCACCGGCAAGCGGGGTGAGGACCGCTCCGGCGTCGAGTACCAACACGGCGAGTTGGTCGGCGAGGGCGAACGCGGCGTGTGGGAAGTACCGTTGTTGCCCGGCAAATATCCGTTCAACCGCTTCGCGGGTTCGATCGTCAAGGTGCCGACCACCAATTTCATCTTGAAATGGGAATCGGGTCAGTCGGGTTCGGACTTCGATCGCAATCTGAAGGAAATCTCGCTGATCACCAAGGACGCGTTCGAGCCGACGCTGCCGCTGTCGGTGGTCGTGCACATCGACTACAAGAAAGCTGCCAAGGTGATCCAGCGTTTCGGCGACGTGCAGAAGCTGGTCGAACAGACGCTCGATCCGATGGTGTCCGCGTATTTCAAGAACACCGCGCAGACCAAGACCCTGATCGAGCTGCTGCAACAGCGTGCCGACATCCAGGGCCAAGCACTGACCGACATGAAGGGCAAGTTTGCCGCCTACAATCTGGAACTGCAGGAGGTGCTGATCGGTACGCCGAAATCGCCGGTCGGCAATGGGCAGATCGAGCAGATTCTGGCTCAGCTGCGCGACCGCCAAGTCGCCCGCGAACAGATCGAAACCTACGAGCGCCAGGAAGCCGCCGCGGTCAAGGAACGCACCCTGCGCGAAGCGGCCGCGGTTGCGGCACAGCAGAAATCGCTGACCGAATCGCGCATCGCCATCGAGATCGCGGAAAACAACGGCCTTGCGCAGGTCAAGACGCAAACCCGCCAGGGCGAGGCCGACGCCGCGAAGATCCGCAACGTCGCGGTCGCCGACGCCGAGCGCATCAAGGCGATCGGCGCTGCCAACGCGAACCGCATCGAACTCGAAGGCGAAGCGACCGCGCGCGCGGCGCAAAAGCAGGTCGAAGCCTACGGCGGTCCGGAAATCCGTCTGGCGCAGGAAATCTCCGCACAGATCACGCGCGCGATCAGCGAAGGCAAGCAGCCGGTGGTGCCGCAAGTGGTGGTCGGCGGCAACGGCGCCAACGCCAATGCGATCGAAGCGATCACCGCGATGATCATGGCGGCGGGGCAGGAGTTCCGTAATCGGCAGAATGGCGGGGCGATTACGCGCACCAGCTGAGCGGTGCGTGTTGCACAAACGGAGCCGGCGGCGTCATGCCGCCGGTTTTTTTTACGTGAGGTGCCGGCCACGCTGGTAGACTCGGCCGATCGGATGCGGAAATGGCCACGCCTATGACGCGCAGTGACGTCCTGATCATCGGTGGCGGATTGGCCGGCCTCAGCCTTGCGATCCAGCTGCGCCGCGAATTGCCGCAAGCCAGCGTACGCATACTCGAACGCCGCCGTCATCCGGTGCCGCTCGGTGCGTTCAAGGTCGGCGAGTCCACGGTCGAAATCGGCGCGGACTACTTCGATCGCGTGCTTGGCTTGCGCGAGCACCTGGATCGGGAGCAGATCCGCAAGTTCGGCTTTCGATTTTTCTTCAACGAGGCGCGCGACGATCTGGCGGAAGTCACCGAACTCGGCGTGCGCAGCGTGTTGCCGACGCCGACGTTCCAGCTCGACCGCGGCGTGTTCGAGAATTTTCTCGCGCGGCACGCAGTGCAGCTTGGCGCAGAGTTTTTCGACGGCGCTGTGGTACGCGAGATCCAGTTGCAGGATGACGGCGATCACGCCGTGCGCTACGAACGCGATGGCGCCGCGCACGAGGCGCACGCGCGCTGGGTGGTCGATGCGAGCGGTCGTGCGGGCCTGCTCAAGCACAAACTCGGCCTGCGCGAGGACAACGAGCACGATGCGAACGCGATCTGGTTCCGCATCGCCGAGCGCATCGCGATCGACGAATGGTCGGATGATGCCGAATGGTGTGCCCGCTGCACGCCGCGCGAACGCTGGCGTTCGACCAACCACCTGTGCGGTCCGGGATACTGGGCGTGGCTGATTCCGCTTTCGTCCGGTTCACATTCGGTGGGCATCGTCGCCGATGCGGCCCTGCATCCGCTCGAATCGATCAACAGCTTCGACAAGGCGATGGACTGGTTCGCGCGCCATCAACCGCAGCTGTTCCGTGCATTGGAAACCAAGCGCGACAAACTGCAGGACTTCGCGTTCCTGCGGCATTTTTCCTACGGCTGCAAGCAAGTGTTCTCGGCGCAGCGCTGGGCGCTGACTGGCGAAGCCGGCGTTTTCCTCGATCCTTTCTACTCGCCGGGCAGCGATTTCATCGCAATCGGCAACACCTACATCGCGGCGCTGATCGCGCGTGATCTGAGCGGCGCACGCATCGATCGCGACGTGCGGCTGTTCCAGAACCTATACTTCTCGTTCTACCGCAACATGCTCACGTTGTATGAGCGGCAGTATCCGATGTTCGGCCATGTCGAGCTGATGCCGCTCAAGGTGACCTGGGACTATGCTTACTACTGGGGCGTGCTGTGCCAGTTTTTCTTTCAACGCCGCCTGACCGATGTCGCATTGTTCGCACGGCTGGGCGAGCCGCTGGCACGCTGCGAGATTCTCAATCGCGAGATCCAGCTGCTGCTGCGTCACGTGGCCGGCACTGAAATCGGCAACACGCGGAAGCGCATGCTCGATCAATGCGAGCTGCCGTGGTTCGTCGAACTCAACCGCGGCTTGTGCGATGCGCTAAACGAGGTTGCCCTCGAACAACGCATCCGCGACAGCGAGACGATGCTGAACACGCTCGCCGCGGAAATCGTTGCGCGCGTGCGCTCGCTCGGCGGGCAAGTGCCACCCGAGTTGCGTGAACTGGCCGCGCTCGGTGCGTGCGAAGAGAATCTGCTGCGCGCAGCGTGATCAGGTTTCCCCGCCGGCGGCGTCGCTGCGCGCGCGAAACGGAAACATCTGCTGATTGACGAAGCCGTCCGGCATGTAGTCGCCGACCACGCCGTAGCGCGCGGGAAAGGGCCTGTCCTTCGGCACCTTCACCGCGCTGCCGAACAAGTAATCGAGAAACGCGTAGTGCGCAGCGTAGTTGCGGTCGATCGCCTCGTCGTCCTGCGAGTGATGCCAGTGGTGAAAATCCGGCGTCACGATCAAGTACTTGAGCGGCCCCCACGGCAGGTGCACGTTGGCGTGATTGAACACCGCCTGGAAGCCGACGATGATGATGTAAGCGTTCATCACCGCTTCGCTGAAGCCGAGTACGAACAGCGGCGCCACCACGCAGATGCGCGTGAACACCAGCTCCAGCATGTGCTGGCGCGAGCCGGCGAGCCAATCCATGGTCTTGGTGCTGTGATGCACGGCGTGGTAGCGCCACAGATACGGAACCTCATGATAGGCGCGATGCGTCCAATACTGCGCCAGGTCGGCGACGAGTATACAAAGCAACAACTGCCATACGAACGGAATGGCGCGCACGGTCTGTTGGAAATCGTGGTTCACCAGCCAGCCGAACGCGTGGTTGAGCAGGAAATTGACCGTCAGCAGGATCAGCCCGACCAGGAAATGATTGACCGCGAAATGCTTGAGGTCCGTCTGCCATTCCGGCCGGAACACCGCCTGTCCTTTGTACAGCGGAAAGATCTTCTCGATCGCAACGAACAGCAGCGTGGAACCGAGCAGATCGAGAATGAACCAGTCCAGGCCGATGTACGGCGTGTTGTCCGGGAAATCGCCGACCGGCACGCGCGAGCCGCCCAGCGCCACCGCCACCAGCACGAAGGCGAAGGCGAGCAGATTGAGATTGCGTCGGTTGCCGATGATCAGATTGGCGAGCGACAGACCGCCTGCAATCAGCAGCGCGACGAACAACACCTGGCGCAAAACGTCGACCGAATACTGATGACGCAGCTCCGGCGTGGTCAGGTATTGCGGAAAATGAAACGCGAGCACGCCGAGCAGGCACAGAAACCCGAGCGACAACGCCAGCACCGTGGCAATCATGCCCTGGCCGAACCGCATCGGGCCGCTGCGTTGCAGCAGCGCGGCGGTGTCGCCGACGATCGCGGCAGTCTTGGGCGCCTTGCTGACAAAGGTGTAGCGCAGGCGGGTGCGGGCAGGTGTCGGCATCGTTTTCCCCAGGCAAGCCTCGCGCGGATAAACGACCGCGCGAGGCAATAGCGCACAAACTAGCCTGCGGCGACGACCTCGGCAACTCCCAATTGCAACAGGATCGATTTCGCCGCTTCACGCCCGTCGTACACCGCGCGCACCACCAGGTCCGCACCGCGCACCGTGTCGCCGCCGGCAAACACCTTGGGATGGCTCGTTTGCAGCGGCAGCCGGCCATCCGCGCCGACCAGGAGTTTTCCGCTCGCGTCGGTGGCGATGCCGTGTTGCGCACACCAATTGGGTGGGCTGGCCAGGAAGCCGAACGACAGGATCACCACATCTGCGGCGATCGCCTGCTCGCTGCCGGGAACGAGCTGCGGCCGCGCGCGTCCGTCGGGCGTGGCGACCAGGCGCGTTTGCGCCACGCGTACGGCGCACGCGCCGTCGGCGTCGCCGAGAATTTCCAGCGGCTGGCGGTTGAATTGGAATTCCACGCCTTCGTCGCGCGCGTATTTCACCTCGCGGCGCGAGCCCGGCATATTCGCTTCGTCGCGCCGATACACGCAGGTGACACTTTCGGCGTCCATGCGGATCGCAGTGCGCACGCAATCCATGGCCGTGTCGCCGCCGCCGAGCACGACCACGCGCTTGCCGATCAGATTCGGCAGCTCGCGATCTGACTCGCTGCCGCTGCCGAGGATGCGCCGCGCGTTGGCGATCAGGAACGGCAACGCCGGCAGCACGCCCGGCAGCTGCTGGCCGGGCAGGGCGGCATCGACGAACCGATAGGCACCGGTGCCGACGAACACCGCGTCGTAGTCCTGCAACAATGTGGAAAATGCCACATCGCGGCCGACCTCGGTGCCGAGCGTGAATTTCACGCCCATGCCTTCGAGTACGTCGCGCCGCGTACGGATCACGCCCTTGTCGAGCTTGAACGGCGGAATGCCGAACGTGAGCAGGCCGCCGATTTCCTCGTAACGGTCGAACACTTCCGTCGCCACACCGGCGCGCGCGAGCCGGTCGGCCACGGCGAGCCCCGCAGGCCCCGCGCCAACCACCGCAACGCGCTTGCCGGTGGGCGCCGCGTTCATGGCCGGACGCCAGCCGCGGCGCAGCGCTTCGTCGGTGGCCCAGCGCTCGATCGCGCCGATCGTCACCGCCTCGAAGCCGGTTTCGAGCGTGCAATCGCCTTCGCACAGACGATCTTGCGGGCAGATGCGGCCGCAGATTTCCGGCAGAGGATTGGTTTCATGCATCAGCGTGGCGGCGTCTTCGATGCGGCCGTCACGCACCAGCTTCAGCCACTGCGGAATGCGGTTGTGCAGCGGACATGCCCAACTGCAGTACGGATTGCCGCAGTCGATGCAGCGTGCAGCCTGATCGCCCGCGTCGCCGTTGACGAAGCCGCCGTGGATTTCGCCGTAGTTGAGCACGCGCACCGGCACCGGCACCTCGCGCGGCAGCTGGCGATGGAATTTGAGGAACGGGAAGGTCTTGTCGCTCATGCGGCGCGCTTCAATTCTTCGGTCAGCGCTTCCAGACTCGCCGCCTTCGGTTTGACCAGCCAGAACTTGTGCAGCACGTCGCGGAAATCCGCGAGCAGGCGCTGCGCCCATGCACTGAGTGTGGCCTCGGCGTGACCGCCGAGCAGCGCGCGCAGATGCTGCAGATGGTTTTCCATGCCTTCCAGCGAAATACGGTGGATGTCGACCAGCTCGTGGTTGTAGCGGTCGACGAACTGGCGCTCCAGATCGAGCACGTAGGCGAAGCCGCCGGTCATGCCGGCGCCGAAGTTGAGACCCGTGCGGCCGAGCACCACGACGGTACCGCCGGTCATGTATTCGCAGGCGTGATCGCCGACACCCTCGACCACCGCCAGCGCACCGGAATTGCGCACACCGAAGCGCTCGCCGGCGCGCCCCGCAGCGAGCAGCTCGCCGCCCGTGGCGCCGTACAAACAGGTGTTGCCGACGATCACGGTGTCCTGTGTGGCAAAGCGCGCGCCGTGTGGCGGCCGCACCACGATGCGTCCGCCGGCCATGCCTTTGCCGACACCGTCGTTGGCTTCGCCGTTGAGCACCAGCTGCATGCCGGCGGCGTTCCAGGCGCCGAAGCTCTGGCCCGCGCTGCCGTCGAATTCCAGCGTCAGCGTCGCGTCGCCGAGACCGGCGTCGCCGTAACGACGCGCGATCTCGCCCGCCAGACGCGCACCGGCCGTGCGGTCGGTGTTGGCGATCGGGAAATGAAAATGGGCGCTTTGCCGCAGTGCGACCGCGGCGGCGGTATCGTGCACGACTTGCGCCGCCAGCGCGGTCGGCGCGCGCGCCGGCGCGGCGCAGGACTTCATCTCGGACGCGAGCGCCGCAGGCGCAACGAGCGGTGCGAGATCCAGCTGCCGCTGCTTGACGGTGACGCCCGGGACCCGTTCGAGCATTTCGGTACGCCCGACGATCTCGCCCAGCGAGCGCGCGCCGAGCGACGCGAGAGTCGCGCGCACGTCCTCGGCCACGAAGCGGAAGAAATTCTCGGCCATTTCCGGCGCACCGAGGAAATGCTTGCGACGCAAAACGTCGTTCTGAGTCGCCACACCGGTGGCGCAGGAATTCAAATGGCAGATGCGCAAATACTTGCAGCCCAGCGCCACCATCGGCGCGGTGCCGAAGCCGAACGAGTCCGCACCGAGCAGCGCGGCCTTGACCACGTCCAGGCCCGTTTTCAGGCCACCGTCGGTTTGCAAAATCACACGCTCGCGCAGGCCGTTCATCACCAGCGTCTGATGCGTTTCGGCCAGACCCAGCTCCCACGGCACGCCGGCGTAGCGGATCGAACTCCACGGGCTCGCGCCGGTGCCACCGTCGTGGCCTGAAATCGTGATCAGGTCGGCGCCGGCTTTGACCACGCCGGCGGCGATCGTACCGACGCCGGCATGCGAAACCAGCTTGACCGAAATCAACGCACTCGGGTTCACCTCGCGCAAATCGAAAATCAGCTGCGCCAGATCCTCGATCGAATAAATATCGTGATGCGGCGGCGGTGAGATCAAACCGATGCCGGGTTTTGCGTAACGCAGGCGTGCGATCAAGCCGTTCACCTTGTGCCCCGGCAACTGGCCACCTTCGCCCGGCTTGGCGCCTTGCGCGATCTTGATCTGCAGCACTTCGGCGTTGACCAGGTACGCCGTGGTCACGCCGAAGCGGCCCGACGCGACCTGCTTGATCTTGGACATGCGCTCGGTGCCATAGCGCGCCGGATCTTCGCCGCCTTCGCCCGAATTGCTGCGCGCGCCGAGCCGGTTCATGGCCGTGGCGAGCGCCTCGTGCGCTTCCGGCGACAGCGCGCCGAGCGACATGCCGGCCGAATCGAAGCGCTTGAGCACTTGCGCGGCCGACTCCACTGCGTCCGGGTCGAGCGGCGCCGACGCCGGCTTGAGCTGGAACAAGTCGCGCAGCGCCGCCGGCGCGCGCGCGTTCACCGCATCGGCATAGCGGCGATACAGCGCGGTGTCGCCCGTGCGCACTGCCGCTTGCAACGCGCCGACCACGGCCGGGTTATACATGTGGAATTCGCCGTCCGGCACGGCTTTCATCAAACCGCCGGGCGGCAGCGCATAGTTGGGATCGCGGGCCGCGGCAAGCTGCGCGCGGTATTCGTTTTCGATGTCGGCGAAACTTGCGCCGCCGATGCGCGACGGTGCGCCGGGAAAGCACAGCTCGACGACGTCGCGATCCAGTCCGAGGATCTCGAACAAGCCCGCGCCGCGATAACCGGCGATCGTGCTGATGCCCATCTTGGACAGTATCTTGAGCAGGCCCTTGCGGATGCCACGCCGATAGCTGCGACCGATTTCCGACGGCGGCTCGCCTTCGCGGCCCTTCAATTCGCCGCGCCGGTTCATGTCGAACAGCGTCTGATACGCCAGGTACGGATACACCGCGGTCGCGCCAAAGCCGATCAGGCAGGCGCAATGATGCGCGTCGCGCATATTGCCGGTTTCGACCAGGATATTGCAGTCGCAGCGCAAGCGCTTGCGCATCAGGTGCGCATGCACAGCGCCGGTCGCGAGTAGGGCATGAATCGGCAATAGGCCCGGCACCGGATAACGATCCGACAGCAGCACGACCACCACACCGGCGCGCACCGCGTCTTCCACTGTGTGACAGAGTTTTTCGATCGCGGTCTTAAGGCCGTCATGCTCGTCGTAGTACAGTGCGAACGTGCGCTGCTTGTCGGCGTATTCGGGCAGAGCCAGGATCTGGCGCAGTTTGCGCTGCGACAGCACGGGCGAGGTGAGCAGCACCTGACGCGCATTGTCCGGCGACAGATCGAACACGTTGCCTTCGCGGCCGATCTGCGTCACCAGCGACATCACCATGCGCTCGCGCAGCGGATCGATCGGCGGATTGGTGACCTGCGCGAAGGCCTGCCGGAAATATTCGTACAGCGAGCGCGATTGGCTCGACAGCACTGCGATCGGCGTGTCGTCGCCCATCGAGCCGGTGGCTTCGGCTTCGTCCTCGGCGAGCGCCTTGAGCACCACGTCGCGCTCCTCGCGCGTGAGCGCAAATTGTTTTTGGAAGCGCGCGAGCATCTCGGGCGGAAAAGGTTCTGCGGCTAGACCCGGATCGATCAAATGCGAGTCCAGATACGTCACGCCATCGCGCAGCCAGCGCTTGAACGGCGCCCGCGCGCGGTTGATCGTGTCGATCGCCGGCGCGTCGAGCAGACGGTGTTGCGCCAGATCCACCGCGAGCATCTCGCCCGGACCGAGCCGGCCCTTGGCCGTGATGCGCTCCGGAGGCACGTCCCACAATCCCGCTTCGGAAGCGACGATCAGGTGCTCGTCGTCGCTCAGCGCCCAGCGCGCCGGCCGCAAGCCGTTGCGATCGAGCGAGCAGGCGGCGTAGCGCCCGTCGCACATGACCAAGCCGGCGGGGCCGTCCCACGGCTCCGAGTGCAGCGCGTAGTATTCGTAGAACGCTTCCAGGTCCTCGTCGATGTTCTCCTGCGCGCTGTACGCCGGCGGAATCAGGATGCGCATTGCGGCGAGCAGGTCGATGCCGCCGGCGAGCAGCACTTCGAGCATATTGTCGAGGCTTTGCGAATCCGAGCCGTCGCTGGTGATCAGCGGGTCGAGGTCGGAAAAATCCACCTGTGGAGAATGGTACTTTTGCGCACGCGCCAGGGTCCAGGTGCGGTTCGCGCGGATCGTGTTGATCTCGCCGTTGTGCGCCAGGAACCGGAACGGCTGCGCCAGCTTCCAGTTGGGCAGCGTATTGGTCGAGTAGCGCTGGTGAAAGGTGACGGCGGAGCAGGCCAAATCCGCGCGCTGCAGATCGGGGAACACGTCGCGCAGCCGCCCCGGCGCGGCCATCGCCTTGTACACGATCGTGTGCGCGGACAGGCTTGCCGCGTAGAACGCGTACTCGCGCAGCTCGAGCTCAGCGCGGCGGCGTGCGCGGAACAGGGCGCGCTCGAAACCCGCGTTGTCCAACGCATCGGGCGCAGCGATGAAAATCTGCCGGATGCGCGGCCGCGTTGCGGTGCCGAGCGGCCCGCACGGCTCGTCCGCCACCGGCACCTCGCGCCAGCCCAGCGGCAGCGCGCCTTCCGCGCGCAACAGACGTTCGAACGCGGTCTGCGCATCGGCGGCGCGCGCGTCGTCGCGGTCCAAGAACACCAGACCGGCCGCAAAGCGTTCGCCGACGTCGATGCCGGCCTCGCGGGCGAGTGCCCGCAGCCACGCCTGCGGACGGTAGAGCAGGATCCCGCAGCCGTCGCCGGTCACACCATCGGCATTCACGCCGCCGCGATGCGACATTTTGCACAATGCAGCAAATGCCTGATCGACGATCCAGCCGCTGGCTTCGCCGCGAATGCTGGCGATCAAGCCAAAGCCGCAGCTGTCGTGCTCGAAGGCAGGATCGTACAAGGCTGGCTTGCTGCTTCGCGTCATGCGCCGAACTCGTTGTCTGGCGCACTGCCGGTTTGCCGCGGCTGCGCGCTGAAACCTGGGTTTTCGGGCTATTCCTTCAGCGCCGGGCGATGTGCGGGAATGTTTTCCGCGTGCTTCCGACTACAGCACAGATTGTGCGTTGCGTCAAAGGGTTTTTGGACGGCTAAATGACGTCAAAGAAAAGAAACTTCGTCATTCCGGCAGGGACTGCCGGAATCCAGTGCCAAGGATGGCAAGGCATGGTGAAGGTGTGAGCTCACATCCCTGTGCCTGGATTCCGGCAGTCCCTGCCGGAATGACGAAATTCTGTTTCCTTCGCGCCCTCGCTGAACCCGCTCTCCGTCAGTGCCTCTCGACCTCACCACCGATCCACGTCGCACGCACTGCCAGCTTATCGTCCAGCAACACCAAATCAGCCTGCGCACCCGGCGCGATGCGCCCGCGGTCCGTGATGCCGAGAAAATCCGCAGGATAGGCCGCCGCCATGCGCAGCGCCTCGTCCAGCGGAACGTGCAGCTGCTCCACCGCGTTGCGCACGGCGCTCGCCATGTCCAGCGCGGAGCCGGCTAGCACACCGTCGGCATTGGTGCAGCGCCCGTCACGGCAGGTGATGCGTTCGCCGTTGAGCACGAAATCCCCATCGGGCGCGCCCACCGGCGGCATGGCGTCGGTGACCAGAAATACTTTGCCGCGCGGCTTGGCGGCGAGCGCGAGGCGCAAGGCGGCCGGATGCACGTGATAGCCGTCGACGATCACGCCGCACCAGCTGTCGCGGTCTTCGAGCGCAGCACCGACCACGCCGGGCTCGCGACTGGTCAACGGCGACATCGCGTTGAACAGATGGGTGAAGCCGCGCAGACCGGCGTCGAGCGCGGCGCGCGTCTCCTCATACGTCGCCGCTGTGTGGCCGGCAGCGACGACGGCGCCGCGCGTCAGTATCTTCAACACGAATGGCGGCACTTGCTCGGGCGCAACCGTCAGCAGCACTTTGCCGACACCTGTCCCGAACAAGCCAAAGTCGCGTTCGTCCGGGATGCGGAAGAACGATGCATCGTGGATGCCCTTGCGCTGCGGCGCCAGGAACGGGCCTTCCAGATGAATGCCGAGTACGCCGGGAACGCCATCGGTGATCGCGTGTCGCACCGCCTCCGCCGCGGCGTGCATGGTCTGGAAATCGTCGCTGATCAGGGTCGGCAGCAGGCCGGTGGTGCCGAAACGCCGGTGCGCACGCGCGATTGCGACGACACCGCCGAGATCCGGGCTGTCGTTGAACAAGACGCCGCCGCCGCCGTTGACTTGGCAATCGATAAAGCCCGGCGCCAGCGTGCCGCCGGCGAGGTCGATGCGATCCGCATCGCGCACGCGGACGTCGTCGTGCGGCACGATCGCGGTAATCGCCGCGCCATCGAGCAACACGGCCATGCCTTCGACCAACCCGGTGTCGAGCAGCACGCGTGCGTTGACCAGGGCGGTCGTCATACCGTTTCGGTCACCTTGCGCAAGTGCGGCGGCACGTCGGGATTGCGTCCGCGCGCCAGCGACAACGCGTTCGCCGCGCGATAAAAACTGCCGATGGTGAGCAGCGGCGTGCACGCCGGATGCAGGCTTTCGGGCACCGGCAGCGGATCGGCGTCGGCGCCGGGTGCGGCCACCCAGACGCGCGCGCCGCGCTCGCGGAACTCGCGGGCGAGCGCGAGCGTGCCGTCCCAGGTGTCGTCGCGCTGCGCGAAAAACAGCACCGGGAAATCGCGCTCGACGATCGCCATCGGGCCGTGGCGCACCTCGGCTGCGCTGAACGCCTCGGCGTGCAGGCCGCAGGTTTCCTTGAACTTGAGCGCCGCTTCGAGCGCCACGCCGAAGCCGAAGCCGCGGCCGATCACGAACAGATTGCGCGCGTCGCGCAAGCCTTCGACCAGCGGCGACCAATCGCCGTCCCAGCCGCGCGTCAGCGCCGCCGGCGCAGCGCGCAGCGCATCGAGCAGGCTGGCATTGGCGTGCCACTCCGCGGCAATGTGCAGAATGGCGGAAAGTGAACAAATATAACTTTTGGTGGCCGCCACGCTGCGTTCCGGGCCGGCGTGCAGCGGGATGACCCGGTCGGCGACTTGCGCGAGCGGCGAATCGGCGACGTTGACCAGCGCCACCACGTGCGCACCGGCGCGCTTGGCCGACTGCGCGTGATGGATCAGATCGGGGCTCTTGCCCGATTGCGAAATCGCGATGTACAGCGCGCCGCTCAAATCCGGTTGCGCGGCGTAGATCGAGCTGATCGACGGCGAGGCCGACGCGGTGAACAATCCGACCTGCGTCTCGAACACGTATTTGGCGAACGTCGCGGCGTGATCGGAGCTGCCGCGCGCGCAGGTGACGATGAAACGCGGCGGGCGCGCGCGCAGTTCGGCGGCCAGCGCGCGTACCGCCTCGGCGTTGGCGCGCAACTGGCGCTCCACGGCGGCGGCGGCCTCGTGGGCTTCGGCGAACATCAGGGTGCTGTCGGGAGAAGTCATATCACTCGGCCTGCAGTTCGGCGACGAAATCGTAGGCGTCGCCGCGGTACAGCGACGCGGTGAACTCGACCACACGGCCGTCGTCGAGAAAGGCGCGCCGCTCGATCGACAGCGCGGGTTCGCGCTCGGGCAACTCGAGCAGCCGCGCCTGTTCCGCATCGAGCGCCACCGCGCGCAGGCGTTGCAGCGCGCGGGTAGGGCGGCAGCCGAGTTTTTCCAACGCGTCGTAAAGGGAAAGCTTGACCAGATGCGGATCGGGCAGGATTGCCTGCGGCACCACGGTGGTCTCCAGCGCGAGCGGTTTGTCGCCGGCGAAACGCAGGCGCCGCAGTCGCACCACCGCCGCGCCCGGCGACAGATGTAAGGCGAGCGCTTCCTCCGGCGAAACCTCGCCCACGCTGCGTTCCAAAAACTTGACGCGCGGCTTGAGCCCGCGCGCGCGCAAATCGTCGGTGAAGCCGGTGAGCTTGGAGAACGATTTGACGATGCGCTCGGCCACGAACGTGCCAGCGCCGTGCCGCTGCGTGAGCAAGCCTTCCTCGGCCAGACCCGCGATCGCCTTGCGCACGGTCACGCGCGAGAGATCCAGCATCTTGGCCAGTTCGCGTTCGCTCGGCAGTGCGTGGCCGGGCGGCAGCTGTCCGCTCTCGATCATTTTCTGCAGCGACTGGCGCACGCGCAGGTACGCCAACGAACGCTTGCCGCGCTCGTGTCGGCTTAGACTACGGTATTCGCTGAGCAGCGTGGCATGCATACCACTGAAGATACCAGTGAAGTACCAGTGGTGCAATGAGGGTGATAGTTCCGGCTATTTCTGCGAGTGGACGGCCAGGCTGGCGCAATCTGGTATTTAAGTGGTATTATTTGTCGCACGAGGAACGAAAGCACGCGAGGAGCATCGTGAACGGTCAAGCCCCACCCGTGGACGTGTTCGACCTGGTCATCTTCGGCGGCACCGGCGATCTCGCCCTGCGCAAGCTGCTGCCCGCCTTGCTGCACCGTTTCGTCGACGGACAGATCGTCGCCGGCAGCCGCATCATCGGCGTGGCGCGCGACGCGCTCGACGAAAACGGTTATCGCGACAAGATCCGCGGCGCCTTGCAAAAAGAACTGAGCGGCGACGCGAACGCCGCCGCCACGCTCGACCGTTTCCTGCACACGGTGAGCTACCGTGCGCTGGATGCGACGCAGGATGCCGGCTGGAGCGATCTGGCCAACACCTTGCTCGCCGGCGGCGAGCGCGTGCGGGTCTTTTATCTCGCCACGGCGGCGTCGGTGTTTGTGCCGATCTGCGAACGCTTGCGTGAGCTCGGGCTTGCCGCGGGCGAAGTGCGCGTCGTGGTGGAGAAGCCGCTCGGCAGCGACCTGAAGAGCGCGATGGCGATCAACGACGCGATCAGCCGCACCTTCAGCGAAAACCAGACCTTCCGCATCGATCATTATCTGGGCAAGGAGACGGTGCAGAACCTGATCGCGATGCGCTTCGGCAACGCGCTGTTCGAGCCGCTGTGGCGCGCCGAGCATGTCGATCACGTGCAGATCACGGTGGCCGAGACGGTGGGCGTGGAGCGCCGCGCGGCGTATTACGCGAACGCCGGTGCGCTGCGCGACATGGTGCAGAACCACATGCTGCAGCTGATGTGCATGGTGGCGATGGAACCGCCCGCGTCGCTCGACGCGGATGCGATCCGCGACGAGAAGCTCAAGGTGCTGCGCAGCCTGAAACCGATCGATGCCGGCAACGTCGAGCAGCTCACCGTGCGCGGCCAGTATCGCGCCGGCTCCGCGCCGACTGGTCAAGTGCCCGGTTATCTGGAGGAGTCCGGCCGCGGCGACGCGGCCACCGACACGTTCGTCGCGCTCAAAGCCGAAGTGCGCAACTGGCGCTGGGCGGGCGTGCCGTTTTATCTGCGCACGGGCAAGCGTCTGCCGGAGCGCGTGTCGGAAATCGTCATTACGTTTCGCGCCATTCCGCATTCGATTTTCGGTGCCGGCGCCGGGCCGATCGCGCCGAACAAACTCGTGCTGCGCCTGCAGCCCGACGAAGGCGTGAAGCTGTGGCTGATGCTGAAGTATCCCGGTCCGGGCGGTTTGCGCCTGCGCCGCGTGCCGCTCGACATGAGCTTTGCGCAAGCGTTCGGTGTGCGCTATCCGGACGCGTACGAACGTCTGCTGATGGACGTGGTGCGCGGCAATCCGACGCTGTTCATGCGCCGCGACGAAGTCGAAACGGCATGGCGCTGGATCGATCCGATCCTGGCCGCCTGGAACGCCAGTGACGAACCGCCCAAACCGTATCCGGCGGGCAGTTGGGGGCCGAGTGCGGCGATCGCCTTGATCGAGCGCGACGGCCGCACCTGGCACGAGGACTAAAACCCATGCTGCCGCCGACGGTCAACGAATTCACCGGGCAGTGGGCGCTCGCCGAAGCGCTCGCCACCGCGGTCGCCGACGATTTGCGCGATGCGATCCGCGCGCGCGGCAGCGCCACACTGGTGCTGTCCGGCGGCACCACGCCGCGGCGTTTTCTGGAGGCGCTCGGGCGGCAACCGTTGGCGTGGCGCGCGGTTGCCGTGACGCTGGCCGACGAGCGCTGGGTACCGGTCGATCACGCGCGCTCGAACGAGCGCCTGGTGCGCGATTGCCTGCTGCACGGCGATGCGGCCGCGGCGACGTTCGTGCCGTTGTACCTGCCGGAAGCGAGCGAGCCTGAGGTGGCGCTGGCCGACATCGAAGCGAATATCGCGGCGCTGTCGCTGCCGTTCGACGTGGTCGTGCTCGGCATGGGCAACGACGGGCATTGCGCGTCGCTGTTTCCCGGCGGCGACCGCCTCGACGAAGCCTTGCGGGCGGATGGCGCGGCGCTGGTGCTGCCGATGCGCGCACCGGACGCGGGCGAGCCGCGCATCACGCTGACCTTGCCGGCCTTGGCGCAGACGCGCGCCATGTACCTGCATATCGAGGGCGCGGAAAAGAAAAGCGTGCTCGAGCGCGCGCTGTCGCGCACGGCACCGTTCGAGCGCGCGCCGATCGCAACCGTGCTCGAACATGCTGCGGTGGCGCCTGAGGTATTTTATTGTCCCTAGCGATAGGGATTTTTGGAGATCGCGATGAAAGTGAATTCGACCGTCGCCGCTGTGACCGCGCGCATCGCCGAGCGCAGCCGCGCATCGCGCGAGCGTTATCTGCAGAAGATCGAAGCGGCGCGCGGCAAAGGTCCGAGCCGCAAACGGCTGTCCTGCGGCAACCTCGCGCACGGCTTCGCCGCCTGCAACCCGGCCGACAAGTCGCTGCTGCGCAACGCCGACACGCCGAACATCGGCATCGTCACGGCGTACAACGACATGCTGTCCGCACACCAGCCGTACGAGCGTTTTCCGGACGTGATCCGTCACGCCGCACGCGAGGCGGGCGTGACCGCGCAAGTAGCCGGCGGCACGCCGGCGATGTGCGACGGCGTGACGCAGGGCCGCGCCGGCATGGAGATGAGCCTGTTTTCGCGCGACGTGATTGCGCTGTCGACCGGCATCGCACTGTCGCACGACATGTTCGACGCGGCGCTGTACCTGGGGATTTGCGACAAGATCGTGCCGGGTCTGCTGATCGGCGCGCTCACTTTCGGGCACTTGCCCGGCATCTTCGTGCCGGGCGGGCCGATGCCGAGCGGCATCAGCAATGATGAAAAATCCAAAATTAGACAATTATACGCCGAGGGCAAGGTCAACCGGGAGCAGCTGCTAGACGCGGAAGCGAAGTCCTACCACGCGCCCGGCACCTGCACGTTCTACGGCACGGCCAATTCCAATCAGATGCTGATGGAGATCATGGGCCTGCATCTGCCCGGCGCGACGTTCGTGCACCCGAACACGCCGCTGCGCGACGCGTTCACCGCGCAGGCCGTGCAGCGCGTGGCCAAGCTCACCGCGCTCGGCGACGGCTATCTGCCGATCGGGCACGTGATCGACGAGAAGGCGATCGTGAACGGCGTGATCGGCTTGAACGCCACCGGCGGTTCCACCAATCATCTGCTGCATCTGATCGCGATCGCGCGCGCTGCCGGCATACAACTGACCTGGGACGATTTCGCCGCCTTGTCGGGCGTGATTCCGCTGCTGGCGCGTGTCTATCCGAACGGCAAGGCCGACGTGAATCATTTCCACGACGCCGGCGGCATGGGTTTCCTGATCGCGCAGCTGCTCGATGCCGGTTTGCTGCACGGCGATATCCGCACCGTCAACGGCGGCGGTCTCGACGACTATCGTATCGAGGCGCGCCTGGCCGGCGACGGCAAGATCGAGCGCACGCCGGTGTCCGCGGCCAGCCGCGATGCGAACGTGCTGCGCGGCGTAGCCGAACCGTTCCAAGCCGACGGCGGCTTGCGCGTGCTGGACGGCAATCTCGGGCGCGCCTGCATCAAGGTATCGGCCGTGCCGGAAGATCGCTGGGTGGTGGAAGCGCCGGCGCGTGTGTTCGACGAGCAAGACGACGTGCAGCGCGCGTTCGACCGCGGCGAGCTCACTGGCGATTTCGTCGCTGTCGTGCGCTTCCAAGGCCCGCGCGCGAACGGCATGCCGGAACTGCACAAACTCACGCCCGCGCTGACCGTGCTGCAGAACCGCGGGCATCGCGTCGCCCTGGTCACCGATGGACGCATGTCGGGCGCCTCCGGGCGCGTGCCGGCGGCGATCCACGTGACGCCGGAAGCGGCGGTGGGTGGGGCGCTCGCGAAGATCCACGACGGCGATATCATCCGCGTCGACGCCAACGCGAACCTGCTGGAAGTGAAGGCGGACGCCGCCGAATTCGCCGCGCGCGCGCCGGCCACGCGCGATTTGAGCGCGCATCATGTCGGTGTCGGTCGCGAATTGTTCGGCGGCTTCCGCGCCGCGGTCAGCACCGCCGACACGGGTGCGAGCATCTTCGGGGATCTTTCATGAGTGATTGGATGGAACGGCGGCAGACGGAGCTGGATGCGATTCTCAAGGTCGGGCCGGTGGTGGCGGTGGTGACGATCGACAGCGCGGACGACGCGGTGCCGATGGCGCGCGCTCTGCTCGCCGGCGGCGTGCGCGCGATCGAGATCACCCTGCGCACGCGCGCCGCGATCGATGCGATCCGCGCGGTCGCCGAAAACGTGCCCGACGCGCTGCCCGGCGCGGGCACGGTGTTGAGCGGGCAGGATCTCAACAACGCCGAACGCGCCGGCGCCAAGTTCGCGGTGTCGCCCGGCTGCACGCCTGAATTGCTGGCAGCGGTGGAAAAGTCCTCGTTGCCGTTCCTGCCCGGCTCGGCCTCGGCGAGCGAGGCGATGTGGCTGCTGCAACACGGCTATCGCCGCCAGAAATTCTTCCCGGCCGAACCTGCGGGCGGAATCGACTATTTACGCGCCTTGGCCGGCCCGCTGCCAGCGATCGGTTTCTGCCCGACCGGCGGTATACGTGTGGAAAATGCCGCAGAGTACCTGAAGCTGCCGAACGTGATCTGCGTCGGCGGCTCGTGGTTGACGCCGGCGAATCTGGTCAAGGCCAAGGATTGGGATGCGATCGAGGAACTGGCGCGGGGCGCGGCGCGATTGCGAAGGTAGGGTGCGCCTCGGCGCACCTTCTTTTTCGTTTCTTTTCGGCGCAAAAAATGGCGGTGGTGGGCTGAAGCCCACCCCTACCTGTCTCAGGTCACCGCCACGCGCACGCGTGCGGTGGAATCGCGGATCACCAGCATCGGGCTGAAGCCCTTGTTCTGCACCGCGACGCGGTCGGCACCGGGGTCGAGCGTCGAGAGCAGCAGCTGCGTCGCGTGCCGCGCGATTTCCTCGGTGGCCTGCTTGGCCGTGGTCAGCGCGGGCCACGACTGCTTCGAAAACGGGCTGTCTTCGAAGCCGGCAATGGACAAATCGTAGGGCACGTCCAGCCCGATGGCTTTGGCCGCCGCGAGCACGCCGGCGGCGATTTCGTCGTTCGAGCCGAAGATCGCGGTCGGCCGCTCCTTCAGCGCGAACAGCTTGCGCGCGCCGCGGAAGCCGTCGTCGAATGAATAGTCGCCGGGCACGATCAGCTTTTTGTCCAGTGCGATGCCGTAGTCTTTCAGCGCGTCTTCATAGCCTTTGAAACGCTCCGGGCTGGAGCGGTGGTCCGGGCCGCCCCAGAGAAAACCGATGCGCTCGTGGCCGAGCTGGATCAGGTGTTCCGTGATGTCGTAGGCGGCGTCGCGGTCGTCGACGAACACGCAAGGGTAACCGTCGCGCGGGTCTTCGGCGGCGGAAATGATGCGCACGATCGGAATTTTGTTGACCGACAGGTGCTGGATCAGCTCCATGCGCTCGGACATCGGCGGTGCCAGCACCAGCCCGGCCAGGCGCGCATGGCGCACCAGCGTGCTCAATTCCTCAGCCAGATTCGGCGAGGACGAATCGCAGGGATGGATCTGCAGGCCGTAGCCGGTTTCGCGGCACACCGACAGCACACCGTTCTGCACCGCGATCACGTAGTACGGGTTCGGGTTGTCGTACACCAGGCCGATCGCATACGACTTCGCGCTGCGCAGGCTGCGCGCAGACAGATCCGGCTGATAATTCAATTCGCTCACCGCGCGCAGCACCTTGGCGCGGGTGCGTTCGAGCACGGACGGCTCGTTGTTGATCACGCGCGAAACGGTTTTCAGCGATACGCGCGAGCGCTTGGCGACATCTCGGATGGTCGGTTTGCGCATTCCCTGTGGATTCCCGCCTGAGGCCCGGATGACATCGTTAACAACGAAGACGATTCTGCGGTGAAACGCGTTTCATTGCTAGCGGTGGTTTACATCTTTTTTCCGGCCGCATAGCCGCGCACGGCGTAATAAAAAATATACAAATAGCAGGGCAGCATGACGGCGCAGAACACGGCCTGGAAGTCGTAGTGGCTCTTCAGGTGCGCGAAAATCTGCGGCACGATCGCGCCGCCGGCGATGCCCATGATCAGCAGCGCCGACCCGAGTTCGGTGTAGCGGCCCAGCCCGCGGATCGCGAGCGGGAAGATCGCCGGCCACATCATCGCGTTGGCGAAGCCGAGTGCCGCGACAAACCCGACCGACACATAGCCGCCGGTCACGTACGCGCCGATGCTGAACACCACGCCGAGCGCCGCCGACAGCGCCAGAAAGCGCTCCTGCGAGATGATGTTCGGGATCGTCACCAGCCCGACGACGTAGCCGAGCAGCATGGCGGCGAGCGTGAACGCGGTGAAGAACTTGGTCTCGTCCAGCGGCAGGTTGAAGCCTTGGCCGTAGGTGCCGATCGCGTCGCCGGCCATCACCTCCACGCCGACGTACAGGAACAGGCACAGCACGCCCAGCCACAAGTGCGGGAAGCGGAAGATCGAGCCGCCGGACGCCGAAGCGGCGCCGTCCGCGTTCGCCTGGCTGGCGTCGATTTCAGGCAGCGACGAGCGCAGCACCCACACCGCGAGCAACGCCAGCAGCACCGCCATAGCCATATACGGCATGTGGATCTTGGCCGCGAAATCGTCGAGCAGCGCCTGCTTGGTGACGGCGTCGGCCTGTGCAACCTTGCCGGCGAGATCGCCGATGCCGCGCAGCACCAGCGCGCCGATCACCAGCGGCGCGATGATGCCGGCGGTCTTGTTGCAGATGCCCATCACCGCGATGCGCTGCGCCGCCGATTCGATCGGCCCGAGGATGCTGATGTATGGATTGACCGCCGTCTGCAACAGCGACAAGCCCGCGCCGATGACGAACAGGCCGGTCAGCGCGCCCGGATAAATGCGCATGGTCGCGAACTGGCCGAACACGAGCGCGCCGGCCGCCATCACGAACAGACCGAGCGACATGCCTTTCTTCATACCGGTGCGCTTGAGTATCCACGAAGCGGGCAGGGCGAGAAAGAAATACGACAGATAAAACGCCATCGGCACCAGGAAGGCGTTCACGTCGTCCAGATCGAAGGCGAGCTTGACGAACGTGATCAGCGGTCCGTTCAACCAGGTGACGAAGCCGAAGATGAAGAACAGCAGCCCGATCGTCATTACCGAGGCGAAATTGCGGGAGCGCGGCGCCGCTTGCGTATTTGCGTTCATGCGAAGAATCCCCGTATGCGGCCGCGGCCGCGCAGACAAAGTATAGACGTATACAATTTCCACTACGAAAGCGCCGCGTGGCTCGTTGCGGACTTTCCTGCGTAACGTTGTCATATCTTGCCTAGAATCGGCGCCGGATGCACGTTCGATTTTGCGGTCTTGTAGCCACATCGCACAGCGCAATTGACATGCTGCGTCGCAGCAAGCAGAGCCTGCCTCTACGCCAGCCATAGCGCCAAATATCGCGACAATTCCGTTCTCTACCATGCATTCGTGAGATGCCGTCGAGCCCGCTTGAGTCGTCCCGATGACAAATGCTTGACAACGTTGTCATGAATACCCACACTCCGGCGCCCATACGGAACCGCAACGGTTCCGCGGCACAACCGGTGGGAGGATCGGCGTGGCGCAAGCGGCGAGTCGGCATTTCGCGAAAACCGTGCAACCGGCAGAGGGGATGCTGCTTGCGGCCGACGTCGGCGGAACCTACGCGCGCGTCGGGTTAGTGCGCGCCGGAGCGACGCCCGCGGTAGCGCAATATCACAAGTACCGCTGCGCCGATTACGCCGGTTTGGGCGCGATTCTCAAAGATTTTGTCGACAACGCGGGCGTGGCCGGCGTCGTGCACGGCGCGATCGCCTGCGCCGGCTACGTGCTCGACGACCACGTCATCAACACCAACCTGCCATGGAAGGTGTCGCTCACGGACGTGCGCCGCACACTCGGCCTGGACGACCTGCTGCTGGTCAATGACTTCACCGCGATCGCGTACGCCACGCGGTACGTGGAATCCAACGATGTCATGCCGATCGCACAGGTCGAACAGGCGCTAGACGGCCCCGTGCTGGTGGTCGGCCCGGGCACGGGTCTGGGCGCGGCGGTGCGTATTCCGGGCGTGCCGGCGCCGACCATCCTGTCGACCGAAGCCGGCCAAGCCGCGCTTACGCCGTCCAACGAACTCGAGCTGGAAATCCTGCGCCGTCTGATCGCCAAGTCGAGCCATGTGCCGGTGGAGCACGTGCTGTCGGGGCCGGGCCTGGCGAATTTGTACGGCGTGCTGGCCGAAATCCGCGGCGCGGCCGCGAAGGCGTTGTCGCCGAACGAGATCACCGCGGCCGCGATGGAAACGCACGACCCGATCGCCATCGAGGCGCTGCGCGTGTTTTGCGGCTGGCTCGGCGGCACGGTCGGGAACCTGGTGCTGACCTACGGCGCGCAGGGCGGCGTGTTCCTGGCCGGCGGCATCCTGCCGCAGATCCGCGAGTTCCTTGCGCGCAGCGATTTCGTCGAACGGTTCCGCGACAAGGGCGCGATGCGCGCCGTGCTGGAGCGGGTGCCGGTGAGTCTGATCGAGCACGGCCAACTCGGCGTGCTCGGCGCCGCGGGCTGGTATCTGGACCGCCGGCGCGAACGATGATGCGCCCAAAGAAATATACAACTATATAAGTGGAAACTATGTTCGAGCAGCTGACTAGAGACGTGAAAAGCAAAGAGCCCGGCGACGGCGACGCTTCGCGTTCCGCAGCCACGAAGAAACCAAAGTCCCAGAGGGGAGAGCCATGAACTACCGTAAGAAAATCCTGACCGCCAGTATCATCGCTTGCCTGAGTGCCGCGGCCTCTGCCGCCTACGCCCAGGATGCGGGCACGGCCACCGTGCGCCAGAGCGCCGTGCGCGCGCCGGACGGTGCCGCCGCCGCCGCGCCGGTGCCTGCCGCCGCCGAGCCGCAGGGCGGCGCGAGCAAGTCGGACCCGAGCGAGCTCGACACGATCGTCGTGCTCGGCATCCGTGAAAGCTTGAAGAAATCCCTGGAAAAGAAGCGCGAAGCCGATTCGATCATCGACGCGATCACCGCCGAGGACATCGGCAAATTCCCGGCGACGAACGTGGCCGAAGCGCTGGCGCAGATTCCCGGCGTCACCATCGACCGCGCGCTCGGCGCCACGCAGCGCGTCAGTATCGACGGCACCGATCCGAGCTTGAACTTGAGCTTCCTCGACGGCCATCCGGTCGCGCAGGCGATCTGGCAGTACGGCGATTCCCCGAACCGCGGCTTCAACTTCTCGCTGCTGGCGCCGGAAGTGCTCGGCTCGCTGGAGGTGTACAAGACGCCGCAGGCGAAACTGCCGGAAGGCAGCCTCGGCGGCACGATCCTGATGCACACCGTGCAGCCGCTCGACGTCGCCAGCGGCGTGTTCAGCGGCTCGGTCGGCTACAACTACAACGACATGATCGACAAAGGCCGGCCCACCGGCTCGGTCTTCTACAGCTGGAAGAACGACGATCACACGTTCGGTATCGACGTCTCCGCGCAGCACTACGAGCAGTACACCGATCGTCAAGGCGAGGAGATTTTCGGTTATCACCCGGTGTCCGAATATGCCGCCGGCAATCCGGCGATCGCAGCGCAGGTTGCGGCCGGCACGATCAAGTCCACCGACTTGGTGCCGGATGAATTCAACGCCGCGAATTTCCAGCAGAAGGAAAAGCGCGACAGCTTGCTGAGCAATATCCAGTGGAAGCCGAACGATCGGCTGGAAATGGGCTTGAGCCTTTTGTACATGAAGGACAACCTGGACAACTACAACCAGTCGATGTACCCGTTCTGGCACTGGACCTCGGGCACGGTCGCCGGCGTCACCGGCTTCAACGAAGGCCCGGGCGGCATCATCACCGGTGGCCACAGCTGCGACCCGCACACCACGGCGTCGTGCCCGGGCCTAGGCGCGGTGATCTTCGACAACAACGCGCGCACCGCCGAGATCACGACCAAGGGCGCCGATCTGCGCGGCACCTGGAACGGCGACGGCTGGAAACTGTCCGGACAGACCGGCGTGAGCACGTCGCACGACGATCTTACCCAGGCGTTCATCGAACCGGTGTATTTCGGCGGCTACACCTGGGACATCAAGCACGGCTTCAATTTCGACAATCCGGCGTCCGCGCAGAATCCGTCCAACTGGTCGGGCTACTACTTCAACGGCAACTACGCCGATATTCCGTACGCGGCCAAGGACAACTACACGCAGTTCGACTTCACCAAGGATCTGGGCGGCTTCTTCACCGATCTGCTGGTGGGCGTGCGCTTCAGCAAGCACACCGAAAGCCAGAACAGCTACGACGTGTGGAGCGGCGGCGTGCAGGGCGGCAGCCTGACCAACGTCGGCGCGGGTTCGTTGACGGATTTGTCCGGCTTGTCGAGCTTGGGTTTCCTGCCCGGTGCGGTCAATCACGTGCAGCCGCGTGACGGCCAGACGGTGCTCAACTGGGTACTGGGCAGCCCGCATCTGTTCGATCCGCAGTACCTGTATCTGCCGTACAAGTACCAGAACGAGTTCGAGGTTTCGCAGCACGGCGACGCGGCGTACGCGCAGCTGGATTTCGGCAGCGACGACACCGTGCACGGCAACTTCGGCGTGCGCTTCGTGCACACCTCGATCGACGAGTCGGCGTTCACGATCAACAACGTGAATATCGCGCAGAGCGTCTATGGCACGACGACGAATTCGCACAACAACGCGTTGCCGTCGTTGAACATCGCCTACAACCTGTCGCCCGAACTGGTGCTGCGCGGCGGCGCGTCGCAGGTCATCGCCTGGGCGCCGTACAACCAGGAAACGCCGTACGTGTTCACCAACGACTCGGTGCTGACCGGCGGCGGCGGCAACCCGAACCTCGATCCTTACAAGTCGAACAACTTCAACGCGTCGCTGGAATGGTATTTCGCGCCTGAGTCGGTGATCGCGGGTTCGGTGTTCTACAAGGATATTCTCAATTACATCGTGCAGGGCGTCGGCACGGAGCGCCTGTACAACTCGCTGATCGTGCTGAACCCGGCCGTGTACGCCGGCCTGACCGGCGGCAACTGCGATTCGAACGGCTTCTGCGACTACAGCATCACGCGTCCGGAAAACGGCGGCCACGCCAAGGCGCACGGCTTCACGCTGAACTATCAGCAGCCGCTTGCCGACACCGGCTTCGGTATCCGCGCGAACTACACGTACTCGCACGCCACCACCGATAGCGGCGGCGACCTGCCGTACAACTCCAAGAACAGCTACAACATCGCGCCGTACTACGACAAAGGCCCGCTGTCGGCCAGCGTCACCTACAGCTACCGCGGCAACTACCTCGCGGGCGGCTACGTCGCGGGCGCACCGGCCGAGATCGTCAACGGCTACAAGGAACTGGACGCGAGCATCGGCTGGCGCTTCACGGATCACCTGTCGATCAGCTTCGATGGCCTGAACCTGCTCGATTCGACCTACCTGGGTTACCTGGGTACGAAGAACGAGCCGATCGCGCGCTACAAGTTCGGCCGCGAATACCTGGCGACGCTGCACTTCAAATTCTAGTCGAGTGTCGGTTCTCCAACCGATTGGGCCGGTGCTGTACGCCGGCCCTTTTTTTTCTCATGCCACGTAGAATTCGCATCATGCGCGTGTCACTTTCGGTTATCGCTCTGACGCTGCTGTTCGCAGCCGGTCTTTCGCACGCGAAGCAGAACGCCCAAGCGCCGTTGCCGCTGATTCCCGCTCCCGCCACGCTCGAGCGTTCGCCCGGCGCTTTCACACTGCGGCGTGACGCGCCGGTGGTGGTGCGCGGCGATATGGCACAAGCGCTCGATGCGGCGCAATATTTCGTCGAACTGGCCGACGCGACGCATGGTTTGCATCTCGCGCTTCGTCCGCAAGAGGGCGCTGCCGAAGACGGCATCGAATTCACGCTCGATCCGGATTTCCCGGTTGGCGACGATCACAGCGGCGAAGGCTACGTCCTGACGGTGGGGGCGCACGGCATTCGCGTCGTCGCGCGCAGCGCGCACGGCTTGTTCTACGGCGGCATCACGCTGTGGCAACTGCTCGATGCGGGCGGCGACCATCTGCCGCTGCAGGTGCCGCGCGTGGCGATCACGGATCATCCACGCTTCGCCTGGCGCGGCTTGATGCTCGATTCCTGCCGGCATATGCAATCGGTGGAAGAGATCGAACGCCTGCTCGATCAAATGGCGCGGCACAAGCTCAATGTCTTGCACTGGCATCTGACCGACGACCAAGGCTGGCGCATCGAGATCAAGAAATATCCCAAGCTGACCGAACTCGGCGCCTGGCGTACGCCCGCCACGGTGCACGGCACGCCGCCGCGTTACGGCGGCTACTACACGCAACAACAGATTCGCGCCATCGTCGCGTATGCGGCGGCGCGCGCGATCACCGTGGTGCCGGAAATCGAAATGCCCGGTCACGCGCAGGCGGCGATTGCGGCATATCCCGAATTCGGCGTGACCGGCGCGCGCCCGCCGGTGTCGCCGGATTGGGGCGTGCACACGTATTTGTACAACGTCGACGACAAGACCTTCGCGTTCCTCGAAGACGTTCTCACTGAGGTGATGGAGCTGTTTCCCAGCCCCTACATCCACGTCGGCGGCGACGAAGCGGCCAAGGATCAGTGGCAGGCGTCGCCGCAGGTGCAGCAGCGCATGCGCGACCTTGGGCTAGCGGACGAGGCCAAGCTGCAAGGCTGGTTCAGCGCGCGCATCGAAAAATTCCTGGCCGAGCACGGGCGCAAGATGATCGGCTGGGACGAAATTTTAGAAGGAGGGGTGCCGCCGCGTGCGACGGTGATGTCCTGGCGCGGCGAACAAGGCGGCGTCGACGCGGCCAAATCCGGGCACGACGTGATCATGTCGCCGTCGCCGCTGATGTACTTCGATCATTTCCAGAGCGCGCTGCACGACGAGCCGCCGGGCCGGCCGGCGGTCGTGTCGTTGCAAGACGTCTACGCCTACGAACCGGTGCCGCACGAGCTGGAGGCAGCACACGCCAAGCATGTGCTCGGTGCGCAGGCGAATCTGTGGACCGAATACATGGACACCTCGGCGCGCCTGGAGCACGCCGCGTTCCCACGCGCCGCGGCGCTGGCCGAAGTGCTCTGGTCGCCGCCGCAGCGGCGTGACTGGCGCGATTTCCTGGCGCGCCTGCCGGCGCAGATCGAGCGCTATCGCGCCGCGCACATCGCGTTTGCCGACAGCGCGTTCGCAGCCGATTTCAAGGCGCATGCCGGTTCCGGAAGTGTACAAGTGGAAATTTCCGACCAGGCCGGTTTTGGACAGATTCGCTACGCATCTGCAGGCACCGTCGGTGCGACGTCGGCTGCGTACGCGAAGCCGGTCCCGCTCGGCGCCGACGGGCGCATCGTCGCCGCCACTTACGCCGGCGCCCAGGCATTGGCCGCGCCGCGCGAATTCCGCGCGCCGCAGCTGTCGCGCCGCGACAGTGACGCGTTGGCCTCCTGTGTTCCCGGCGGAGGTCTGGATTTGCGCCTGCCCGGGCCGCCGGCGGGCGAGGGCGTGTATCGCGTGAACCTGTTCGATCCGTGCTGGATCTATCCGGCGGTCGACCTCGGCACGATGCGCAACGCGCGCGTGAGCCTCGCGGCGCTGCCGTACAATTTCCAATTGTGGAAAGATATAAAAAACGTCGCCACCCGCGAACCCGCCGGGCATCTGCAGGTGAGGATCGACGGCTGCTCCGGCAAGACGGTGGCGGATTTGTCCGCGCGCGACACGCTCGGCGCGGACGAACGCGGCACGGTCACCGTGCAACTGCCGCAGGGCAGCGGCGCGCACGACCTGTGCTTCGTGCTGACGCGCGGGCTGACCGATCCGTTGTGGGTGATTGGCGAGATTGAGTTGGAGCGCTGATAGGAGCGGGGAACGGGGAATAGGGAACAGGGAACAGCACTCCAAACCTACCGTCATTCCCGGTTGCGGGGGAATGACGTCAAAAGAAATGCACTTGCCCCGTTCCCCGTTCCCCGTTCCCCGTTTTCCAACTACACTGGACCAAACCCTAGGTCCACCCGGCATGAAAACGACGCGTCGCAAACGTCCATCCGGTGGTCCCGCTGCGGCTGTCCCTCCGGCGGCACGCGAGCGTGAGGATTTGCTTGCGCGCATCCGCATGCTGGAAGCGGAAATCGCGCGCCGCGATGCCGGACTCAAGCCCTTCGTCGCCAGCGATCGGCTCACCACCGTCAAGGTGCCCGCTCCGTTCGAAGCGCCGTTCCTGCGTGCGCAGGAGTACGTGGCGCGTTACTTCGCCGACCGCATGGAACAGCCGGACACCGCCACGATCGCGATCGCCGGCGAGCGTTACGTGCTGCTGCGTGCGGCGTCGTTGTCGGTGGAGTTCGTCGAGCTGGTGATGAAGTTGTACCAGGACAAAGGGGCGGCCGAGGCGCGCGGCGTGGCCGACAACCTGTTGTTCGACTTCGCGCATGCGCTCGGCAAGGCCGACGCGCGCAGTTTCCAGCAGAAGATGGCGGTCAGCGATCCGATCGAGAATCTCTCCGCCGGCCCGATCCATTTCGCGTTTTCCGGCTGGGCGTTCGTCGACATCTCGGCCGAGTCGCGCCCTTCGCCGGACGAGAACTATTTCTTGCTTTACGATCATCCGTATTCGTTCGAGTCGCACTCGTGGCTGGCGAAAGGCCGCAAGAGCGACAAGCCGGTGTGCGTGATGAATGCCGGGTATTCTTCCGGCTGGTGCGAGGAAAGTTTCGGCTTGCCGCTGGTCGCGGCGGAAGTGGAATGCCTGGCGGCCGGCGGGCAGCATTGCCGCTTCATCATGGCGCCGCCGTCGCGCATTGAGGCGCACATGGCCGACTACGCGCGCCGTCACGGCATCGCCGCGGCCGCGGCGGAGCGTGCGCAGGCGAGCGCGATACCTGAATTCTTCCAGCGCAAGCGTCTCGAAGACGAACTGCGCGCGGCCAACGAAAAACTTGCTCAGCGCGTGCGTGTGCGCACGCGCAAGCTCGAGCGCGCCAACGCGCAGCTGCGCCTGCTCGGCTCGGCGGTGGAGAACGCCACGGAGGGCTTCGTGATCATGGAGCACACCGACGAGGCTGATGCGCTGCGCGTGACCTTCGTCAACCGCGGTTTTTCGCGCATCACCGGTTACGGCCCGGCGGAATTGATCGGGCAATCGCCGCGCTGCCTGCGCCTGGCCGACGCGGGTTTCTGGGACGCGCTGTACGCGAGCGTGCAGCGCGAGCAGGCGTTCGAAGCTGAAGTGATCGCGCTGCGGCCGGACGACACGAGCTACGCCTTGGAAGTGCATTTGATGCCGGTGCACGAAGACGAACGTTCCACGCATTGGATCGCGATCCTGCGCGACGTGAGCGATCGCAAGGCGCATCTGGAAGCGCTGCAGCACCAGGCCCTGCACGATGCGCTGACCGGCTTGCCGAATCGCGTGCTGCTGCACAATCGCATCGAGCAGAGCATTCTCGCCATGCGCCGGCACGGCACGCCGTTCGCGCTGCTGTTCCTCGATCTGGACGGCTTCAAGGAAATCAACGACGCGTTCGGACACTACACCGGCGACATTCTGCTCGCCGAAGTCGGCGCGCGCCTGCTCGGCCATGCACGCCCCGGCGACACGATCGCGCGGCTCGGCGGCGACGAATTCGCGATCGTGCTCGGCGATCTGGGCGGCACGCCCGCGACACAACCCGGCGTGCAACTGCGCGCGGCGCTGGAGCAGCCGTTCCTGATCGAAGGGCACAAGCTCGTCGTCGGCGCCAGCATCGGCGTGGTGTATTGCCCCGATCACGGCAGCGACGCCACCACCTTGATGCGCCGCGCCGACGTGGCCATGTACGCGGCGAAAGCCGCGCGCGCCGGCATCATGGTGTACAACTCCGAACAGGACGTGCATTCGCCGGCGCGCCTGCAGCTGGTCACCGAGCTGCGCAGCAGCATCGACGACCGGCATATGACGCTGCACTACCAGCCCGAGATCGACATCGCCGACGGCCGCGTCGCGCGCGTCGAGGCGCTGCTGCGCTGGAACCGCGCCGACGGCAGCCGCTTGCTGCCGGACGAATTCCTGCCGTTGATCGAAACCAGCGACACGATCGACCGCATCGCGCGTTGGGTGGTGGACAAGGCGATTCGCGACTGCCGCGAGTGGCAAGCCGCCGGCATGAGCGCGGGCGTGTCGGTCAACTTCTCGCCGCACAACTTGCGCGATCCGCATCTGGCAGACGCAATCCAATCTGCCCTGTCCCGGCACGGCCTGGCGCCGCGGCATCTCACCATGGAAATCACCGAGAGCGGCATCTTGAGCGAGGCGGCGCTCGCCACCGGCACGTTCCAGCGCCTGCGCGAGATCGGCGTGAGCCTGTCGATCGACGATTTCGGAACCGGCTATTCCTCGCTCGCGCACCTGCGCCATCTGCCGTTCACCGAGCTCAAGATCGACCGCTCGTTCACCAACGAAATGCTCGCCAACGAGCACGACGCCGCGATCGTGCGCTCGACCATCGCGCTCGCACACGAGCTCGGCCGCACGGTGGTGGCCGAAGGCGTGGAAACGCGCGAGGTGCTGGAGCGCTTGCGCGACTACGGCTGCGATTTCGCGCAGGGCTATTTCATCAGCCAGCCACTGGAGAAGACCGCGTTGCAGGAGTGGTTGCGCGAGGCGGCGCTGCGTAGCGCGAACCGCAGAGAATGAACACTTGTGGCGGCGCAGCTCCGCCGTCGACAATGCGGGTTACCGTTGAATAGGAATCCTCCGATGAAGTCGACCTTCGCGCTCGCGCTGGCGGCATGTTTGTTGTTCGCGCGTCCCGCCGCTGCCGCCGAAGGCATCGCAGCGATCGCCAACGACCCGCCCGCCGACCACGCGATCCCGGCGTCCGCGCATGCGCTGCAGATCCCGAGCCATGGGCAGGCGATGAATGCGATGATCTACCTGCCGGCCGGCAAAGGTCCGCATCCGATCGTGCTATTGCTGCATGGCTTTCCCGGCAACGAACAGAATCTGGATCTAGCGCAGGCGCTGCGCCGCGCCGGCTGGGCGGTGATCACGTTTCATTACCGCGGCTCGTGGGGTTCGGCCGGCACATTTTCATTCGACGGCGTGGGCGAGGATGGCGAAGCGGCGCTGGCGTGGGCGCGCGGATCGGCGATCGCGGAAAAATTGTATTTCGATCCAAGGCGCGTCGTCGTCATCGGTCACAGCATGGGCGGCTATGTCGCCGCGCAGCTGTGCGCCGCGCACGACGATCTGCTCGGCTGCGCGCTGGTTGCGCCGTGGGACCTGAGCTACGACGTGCGTCTGGTGAAAGACGCTTCGCCCGAACAGCGCGACCGTATCGCACGCGAGGAATTCGACGATGTGGACGGCCGCGTCGTGGGCATGAACGCGCGGCAGGTGGTCGACGTCTTGGCCGAACAGGGCCAGCGCTGGGACCTGAGCAAGTTCGCGCACGCCATGGCGCCGCATCGCCTGCTGGTGGTGCTCGCGACGCGCGACGCGGAGGACGACAAAGCGGTCGCTCTGCTACCGGCGTTGAAAGCCGAGCATGCCGCCGCGCTGCGCGTCGTGACGCTCGACTCGGATCACGGCTTCAACGACAAACGCATCGCGCTGGAAAACGTCGTTGTGAAATGGCTGCAGGCGCTGCCCGGTGCCCCGTCGCACTGAGCACGCTCAAGCACGCCGCAACACCAGCAGCGGCGACGCGCGCGCAATGCGGCGCGTGCCGACCAGGCCGGCCACGGCGACCAGCGTCGCCGCCAGCAGCGTGGCCAGCAGCAGTTCACCGAACGGCGGCAGATAGTGACCGATGCGGAAGATGCTGCGCGCCAGCCACAGCCCCGCGCCGCCGGCACCGAACGCGGCAATCAGCGCGGCGATGATGCCGACCGCGGAAAATTCGCCGAGCACGGCGGCGCGCAATTGGCGGCGGTCCGCGCCGAGCGTGCGCAGCAGGGCGGACTCGAAGCGGCGCTCCTCCGCGCTGGACGCGAGTGCCGCGATCAGCACGAGCAATCCGGCGGCCAAGCTGAAGAACAATACCGACGTGGCCGCAGCGCTGACCTTGGCGATGATTTCGCGCACGCGATCGAGCAGGGCGTTCAAGTCGATCAGCGAAAGATTCGGGTAATCGTGCGTGAGCGGCGCAAGCGTGTCGGCGGCGCCGGGCGGCAAGTGGAAGCTCGCGACGTCGCTGTAGGGCAGCCCCTGCGCGCTGGTTGGATCGAGCAACACGAAGAAATTGACGCGGAACGAATCCCAGCGTACGCCGCGCACGCTCGTGATGTGTGCGGTGACGTCGCGCTCGCCGATGCGCAGCGTCAGCGTGTCGCCGAGCTTGAGATGAAACATCTGCATCCACAGCTCGTCCAGCGACACTTCCGGTTCGCTCGACGCGGCGGCAAACCAGCGGCCTTCGATCACGCGGTTGGTCGGCGGCAGGTCGGTGCTCCACGACAGACGTGTCTCGCCGTTGATCCAGCCGGCGGCGCGGTGGTCGGCGTAGTCTTCGGCATGTGGCGCGCTGCCGTTGATCGCCACCAACTTGCCGACTGCCAGCGGCAACGCGTTGACGTTTTCGGCATGCGCCTCGCGCAGTTTCGCGAGCACGGCGTCGGCCTGCTCAGGTTGGATGTTGATCAGGAAATAGTTCGGCGTATCGGCCGGCAGCTCGGCGCGCCAAGCATTGAGCAGCGACGGGCCGACCACGGCGAGCAGATCGAGCGCGGTCAGCGCCAATGCGAGCGCGACGATTTGCAGCAGGCTCAAGCGCCGCCGGCGCGCGAGATTCGCCAGTCCGAAGCGCCACGCGCCGGCGTGCCGGCTGATGCCGCGCACGAAACGCAGCAGCGCGGCGCCCGCGCCGAGCGCCACGGCCGCCACCGCCATCAAACTCGTGCCCAGGATCAACGCGAGTTTCGGTGTGTCGCTTTCGAGGTAAATCAACAACGCGCTGAGCGCGAGCGGCAACGCATACAGCGCGTCGAAGCGGCGCACACGTGGCTCGACCGCGCGCTGGAACACGCGCACCGGCGGCACGTCGCGCAAGCGCAGCAGCGGCGGCAGCGCGAAGCCGAGCAGCACCGCCAGACCGATCGCGAATGCGGCCACGCTCGGCAGCAGCGGCACACCTTGGCCGCTGGTCGGCAGCACGTCGCGGGCGAGCACGAACACGAGCTGCTGTAAGCCCAAACCCAACACGGCGCCCAGCGCGCAGGCGGGGATGGCGAGCAGCAGCAAGGTCGACGACGTGGCGAGAATCACTTCGTTGCCGCTCGCGCCGAGGCAGCGCAGCAGCGCCACTTCGTCGGTCTTGCGGCGCGCGTAGCGCTGCGCCGCGAGCGCCACGGCGACACCCGACAACAGCGCCGCGAGCAGGGCAGCCAGACGCAGGAACGCCTCGCCGCGCTCGAACGCGCCGCGCAGGTTTTGTTGCGACTGCTCCACCGTGATCAGCTCGGCGGTGTCGGGCTTGTGCGCTTTGAGAAAAGTGGAAAATGCCGCAACCGCCGCAGTGTCGCCCGCCGCCATCAGCCGATTGCGCGCGCGGCTGCCGGCACCGAGCAGGCCGGCGCTGCGCGCGTCGTCGAGCGTCATCAAAAGGCGCGGCGCGAGGGCAAAAAGTTCGCCGCCGTCCGGCTCGCGCTCGATCTCGCCGGCGACGCGCAGGGTCGATTCGCCGACGGTGAGCGTGTCGCCCGGATGCAAATCCAACGCGGCCAACAGCCGATGTTCGGCGTACACGCTGCCGGGTGGCGGCGCATGCACGGCCGCTTGCGTCCCGGCGGCGTCAAGCACGCGCAATTCGCCGCGCAGCGGATATCCAGCGTCGACCGCGCGCACGTCGGCCAGTTGACTGTGTTTGTTGGCAAACAGGACGGAAGGAAAATCGGCGCTGGTGCTGGTGCGCAAACCCAGCTGCGCGGCTTGCGCAGCAAGTTCCGGCGGCAACGGCTGTCGTGAGGACACACCGATATCGCCGCCGATCAGCTCGCCGGCGGAAGCGACCACGCTGCGCTCGACGCGGCGCCCGAGCGTCGCCACCGCGCCCAGCGCGGCCACCGCGAGGATCAACGCCGCGGCCAGGGTGGCGAGCTCGCCGTAACGGAATTCGCGCCGCAGCGTGCGCCAGGAAAACGCCAGCGGCTTCATGCCGCCAGCGCCGGCTGCAGGCGGCCGCCGTCGAGCCGCGCGGTGGCCGCGCAGCGCGCGGCGAGCGCCGGATCGTGCGTCACCAACACCAGGGTCGTCGCGTGCGCGCGGTTGAGCTCGAACAACAAATCGCCGACGGCGCGGCCGGTGCGCTGGTCGAGATTGCCGGTCGGTTCGTCGGCGAACAAAATGCGCGGGCGATGCACGAAGGCGCGCGCCAGCGCAACGCGCTGTTGTTCGCCGCCGGAGAGCTGATGCGGGTAGTGATGGCAGCGTTGCGCCAGGCCGACTTCGGCGAGCACGGCGCGAGCGCGCTCGCGTGCGTCATCCTGCCCGTCGAGTTCGAGCGGCAGCATCACGTTTTCTTCGGCGGTGAGCGCCGGCAACAAATGGAACGACTGGAAGACGAAACCGACGTGGCGGCGGCGCAGCGCGGCGCGGCGTTCCTCATCCAGCGCCTCGATGCGCGTGCCGGCGAGCGTAATCGCGCCGCGGCTCGGCGTGTCCAGTCCGGCGAGCAGGCCGAGCAGGGTGGTCTTGCCGGAACCCGAGGCGCCGACGATGGCGAGGCTGGTGGCGCGCGGCACGTCCAGGCTCACGCCGTCGAGGATGTCGATGCGGCCATCGGGGCCGAGCACGCTTTTGCTAACATCGCGGGCGCTGATTTCGATTTCATTCGTGGCGGTCATGCGCAAATTATTCCTTTTTACATTTTTCTATTTTTTCGCCGCGCTCGCCTGCGCGGCGGAACGTCCCGTGCTCGTGCTCGGCGACTCGCTCTCGGCCGCCTATCACATTGCGACCGAGTCGGGCTGGGTTGCGCTGCTCGACCGGCGCCTGAAGGGTGCCACGCCGCCGCGCGAGGCGATCAACGCCAGCATCAGCGGCGAAACCACCGCCGGCGGCTTGCAACGCCTGCCGGGGCTGCTCGCCAAATACAAGCCGGCCGTAGTGGTGGTCGAGCTCGGCGCGAACGATGGCTTGCGCGGTCTGCCACTGGAGGAAATCCGTGCGAATCTCGGCAAGATACTCGAGGCGTGCCGCGCCGCGGGCGCGAAAATCGTGCTGTTGGGCATCGAGCTTCCGATCAACTACGGCGCGCAGTACCGCACGGGCCTACGTGAGCTGTATCGGGACGCGGCGCGCGATTTCAATGCGCCGCTGCTGCCGTTCCTGCTGGAGGGCGTGGCGGACGATCCGAAATTGATGCAGGACGACGGCATGCACCCGACCGCCGCCGCCGAGCCGCACGTGCTGGACAACGTGTGGCCGGTGCTGGCACCGGTCGTGGGCGTGACGCCGTGACCTGGCTTAGCGGAACCGGCGCGGCGAAAGCGGCGTATCGCAACCCGGCCAGCCCCCATACATCGGGTTCGGCAGCACGAAGTATTCCTCGCCCAGTTTGGCGTAAATGCCTTCCAGCTCCGCTTCGCTCGGACAGGCTTTCATCGCCGGGAAGTCGGTGATGCTGTCGCCGATGTACATGACGACGTTGCCGTGCACGCCGGGCACCTCGCCGCGCGCGACGCGTTCGAAGCGCGGATTCTTGTCGTTGATCGGCGCACCGTCGTCCTTGGTGGGCGCGCACAGCACGTCGGCGATCGGCTTGTTGCCGAACAAATCGATCAGGCGCGCCTTGGTCACGGCACACTCGTCGACGACGCGCTTTGGCGTCGCCTGCGTGCGGTTGGTGACGACGACGACTTGTCCGCAGCGTTGCGCCACCGCGTGCAGGAAATCCGCCACGCCCGGCAGCGCGTCCTCCGGGCGTTTGCGGCCGACCCATTCGTTCCAACTCGCCGACGTGTAACCCGCGCCGAGAGCGGCGCGTTCGGCCTGATACAGCGAGTTGTCGAGGATCGTCTCATCGGTGTCCATGATCACCACCCACGCCGCCTGAGGCTTGGTGCATGCATCCGGCAGCTGTTCGACGCGATGCCGCGCAGCGGCGTATACCGTGCGCGCCGACGCGGCGTATTCGGCGGAGGTGCGGAACCAGCGCACTTCCAACGGCGCAGCGGCTCGCCCGCTCGGCGGCGGCGCGGGGCGCTGCATGGCGCAGGCGGACGCGAGCACGGTCGACACGCAAACAGCCAGCCACTTGGTCATGCGCAGTTCCTCGCGGACGAAACGAATATCCTCGCCAATATTCGCACGCGCGGCAACCGGCGCGTGCGCGTGACGTGTGAACGTTTCGACCCGAAAGCGACGGACAGTGCCGCGCAGCGTCGCTAGGCGTCGTCCGCCGCGGCGTTTTCTGTGCGAAAACCCTTGGCACTTTTCCTGCTTGATACCCCTTGCGGCGTTGGGTGAACGCCGTGAAAAACCACAAGAAAATGTTGCTGTCGTAAGGTTTTGCCGAGTCTCAAGAGGAACAGGGGTATGTCTTTCAGAACACACCAGGGCCCGCATAGCGCGGGCAACCGTCGCTCCGTTCGATGGCGAAAAAGCGGGACCCGTCGCTTAAGCTGACGCATCCTTCGAACTGTGCGTGACGACAGGCGCTCGTCGCAGCGTCGTCGCGCGGGGAAAGACGATGGACAAGTACATGCGTTTCAAGACGCCGTGCACGCCGTTCGCGGCGGCGGGCGCGGACGTGGTCGAAAACGTGATCGACGCGCTCGGTATCGAACGTGGCAACTGGAACGCGACCACGTACGAGGCCGCCGGCACGCTGCGTGCGGCGATCGTCGCGGGCGAAGAATGGTTTCCGTTCAGCGCCCAGGGCCTGAGCGTCGGGCCGAGCGTGCGGCCGAACATGTTGCGGGTGGATCTGGTCGATCACGCCGCGCAACCGCACAGTTATCTCGTGAGCAGCGGGGAACTGCTCGCCTGGGTGCGCCGCGTTGCGGGTGCGGTGCCCTAGCAAGCCATACGGAGGGGGAATGGACGACATCCTGATCGCAACCGACAAACTCGACGGCTGGGGCGGCGCCGTGGACTACGCGGCACGACTCGCGGCGCACGTGCGCGCGCAATTGACCTTGACCTGCGTGCTGCCGCAGGCGACGTGCGACGAATGCATCCCGTCGCCGCTCGCGGCGGAGATCGTCGATCTGTTGCGCATCCGCGCCGAAATCGCGCTGCGCGCCGGTCCCGCGTTCACGCGCTGGGCCGCCGCGCGCGGCGTGCCCGCCAGCGCCTGGCATACCAGCGAGGGCGTCGTGCGTGACGTGCTGTTGGCTGCTGCGCAATGGCACGACGCGGTCGTGCTCGAGCGCAACGACGTCACACCGTGGTCGTTCGCCGCCTGTTTGCTGCTCGCCACCGACGTGCCCTGCATCGTGCTGCCGGACGTGGTCGCTACGCCGAGCTTCGACACCGTCGCCGTGGCATGGGACGGCTCGCTGCAAGCCACGCGCGCGCTGCACGACGCGCTGCCGCTGCTGCGCCGCGCCGAGCACGTCGTGCTGATCGACGCCACCGCGTCGGGCGACGTGCTCGATCCCTACCTGCGCGAGCACGGTTTGAACGTGACGCGCATGCGCGTGTCCGCGCCGGCGTGCGCCGGTGTGGAGATCCTCGCCGCCGCCGAGGACTCGGCGGATCTGTTGGTCATGGGCGTGCCGGGCTCGAGCCAATTCGGCGAATGGACCATGGGCGGCGCGGCGCGCCACGTGCTCGAGCACGCGTGCATCCCGCTGCTGCTGCGCCACTGAAGGTCAGTCGCGCACGGCGCGCCGCGACATCAGTGCCAGCAGACACAGCACGAACAACGGCGGAAACGGGTGCAGATAGCGGAACGAGATGATCGGCGACAGCAGGAACTGCGACAGGAAAATACCCAGCAGGACCAGCGCGAGCATTTTCGCGCCCGGCGCATCGCCGGCGCGCACCGCGCGCACGTACAGCGCGATGGCCAGCAACGGCGACAACAGGAAACACATCGTCAACCACCAGCGGCTGTGCTCGAACCAGACGCTGGTCAGGCTCGGCGTGAACATCATCTTGTGGATATCGAGATAGAAATAGTCGCGCACCGGTTCGATCAGTTCCAACGGCAGCTGGCCCTTCAAACCCATGTCGGCTTGCATGCGCCAGGTGGATTCGGTGTCGTCGAAATACTGCTCCTGCGTGCGCAGCGCCATCGGCACCACGTACGGCAGGATGCGGCCGAACGCGCGATGCGCGGCCTTGCTCGCGGCGCTTTCCGGCCGCTCGCAGATGCGCTGGATCACCGACCACAAACCACCCTCGCTCCATAGTTCGCGCTCACGATTGCGCGGCTCGGAAGGGTCGATGCTGACCCGCTGCAACACGTCGGCGGGACAGCCGGTGTCTTGGAAATCCGCCGCGGTCACCGCGGGCGCGACATAGCCGAGCAGGAACAGCCCCTCGGTGCCGATATATCCCGGCTGGGTATGCGCAACCTGTGCAACCACATGCCGATAGCCGATGTGCAAGGCAAACGAGCACGCCGCCGCCAGCGCCAGATGCGCCGCCACGACGCCCCAACGCTGCGGGGCGCCGGTCCACCAGCGACGCAGCAGCGGCAACAGCAAACCGCCGAGCACGATCACCGCGGTGCCGTTCAGACGGAATGACACCGTGAGCAGCCCGCAGGCCACGATCGCCGGCAGCCAGCCGATGCGGCCATCCTTCAGATACGCGAGCACCAACGCGAGAAAGCCCAGCCACCACAGCCCGCCGAACGCCTCGGCCATCAGCATGTGTTCGTAGAACAGCTGGCTGGGAGCGATCGCGACCAACAGCGCGCCACCCAGCGCGATCGCATGCGAGCGCTGCAGTCCGCTGCGCAGGATGGCGTAGACCAGCAACGCAGTGAGACTGCCCGCGATCGTCTGCGCCAGCACCAGCGAGTGCAGCGAATGTTCCGGCACCGCAAAAGCGTGAATGAAGAAGCTGTACAGGAACGAGCGGTCGCGCGGCAGCGGTCCGCCGAGCGCGCCGTTCAAATACGTCACCGAATCCCACAGAAAAAAGCGTGGATTCGAGTCGAGCAGGAACAGCAGCAGTTTCACCGCAGCGATCACCAGGATCGCTTGCCAGTAGCCGCCGAGACGTGGAGTGCGCGCGTTGGCGCCGGAAACGGGTGCGGACATCATCGCCGCGTATCGTACTACGCGGCGCAGCTCGGCAGCTCGCGGTGTGGCGCTGAGTCAGCGGGCAAGCATTGCGCGGTCGGCGCTCACATCCCCAGATGTTGCGCATCGAGTGCGGCGCCGCCGCGCGCCGTCGTGCGCGGCACCGGATCGGGCGCTAGCGGTGCGCCGCGCGTCACGTGCGCATGCAGGTGATCGAGTGCGCGATAGCCGTATGCCAACAGCGGCACATAGCGATCGCCGAAGCCGGTGAGCGCGAGGAAGGCGTCGAAGTGTTGCGCATGCTCGATCGGCCAGAACGTCGGCGCGCGTGCGTTGGCACGCAGCCACGCGACGTACGGTTCGGACGTGAACGCCATCGGCAACAAGCCGTCCTCCGTGCCGTGGATTACCCAGATCGGCAGGTCCTGGCGCGGCAGGCGCGCGTGTGTGGCGTCGATCGACGCGCGCAGCGTCTGCGCGCGCTCGTCCTGGCCGCTCCCCAGCGCGCGCAGGCAGAGCAAACCTTGCAACGTCGGATCGGCCGGATCGAGCGGGCCGTTTTCGCCCAGCATCACGCCTGCGCCGGGCGGAATGCCGCCGGCATCGGCCCACCATGCGGCACGTGTGGCTGCGCTCGGGGTGCGCGGGTTGCCCTGCGCATCGTGTGCGAAGAATGTGTAGCCGCATGGCATCGCGCCGAAACCGGCGCGCGCATACGACGACGCATATGTCGCGGCGATCGCGCGCCACATGTCGAACAGCGTGCTGCTCGCGGCGCTGGCGAGCATGGCGTCGGTCCAACCGGTCGCTTTCAATTGCTCGACTGCTTGCGCGGCCTGCGCCTGCGCATCGCCGGCATGCAGCAAGCCGGCCGCGCGCAAGCCGGCGCCGCGCGTGTTCCAGGTCGGCGGCACCCGGCTTTGCACGCGCGCCAGCGGCACGGCGTCGAAACGCGCGTCGCTCAACGCGCACGGCATCAGCAGGGCAGCTTCGGTCGTGAAGTCGTGCAACGGGCGCGCGGTGGGCGCGTGGATGTTCGGCGCGAGCGCGATCACGCCGGACAACAAACCGTCGTCGTCGAACCCCGCTGCTTGCAGTACGGCACCGCCGCCGTTGGACAGACCGACCGCCAGGATGCGCGTGTTGTGCGGCGTGAACGGCGCCGCCTGCGGGTAGGCGCGCTCGAGCATCGCCAGGCCGAAACGCGCTGCCTGCAGGACATGCCGGCCCCAGTCGGCCTCGGGATTGTCGCCGGAATGGGCGTGTTTGACGGCGATACCCGTCGCGGGTGTCGTCGCGTCGGGATCGAACTCGAGCGGCGCCTCACCCGCGGTGGCGCGCGTGCCGTCGAGCGTTACGCCGCTGTTGTCGGAGCCGTCGAAATAGCCCGTGCCGGCACCTTTGTCGGTATACGCCACCGCGCAGCCGTGCGTCAGCCCCCAGGCACCGGCCAGCGCGATGGCGCCGTAGATGCCGCGCGAACCGGATGCGGCCGTGACGATCAGGCAGCGTGCTTGTGCGTCGAAATTGTCGGGCGCCTGCAGCAGTACGCGATGCGGCGAGCGCGCGCCGGGGATTTTCGCGAACGCTTGATATTCGCGCCCGGGCACGGCGGCGACGCTGCCGTACAACGTGCCGTAGCCGCCGAGCGGACCGAGATCGGCGATGCCTTTCCAGTTGGCCTGGATCGCGCGCCGACGCAGCTCTTGCGGGGTCGGCGCGTCGGGATTGGCGAATGCTGTCGGCGCGCCGCGCAGACCGGCGAGTCCCAAGCCGGCGGTGAGCAGATCGTCGTCGCCGCGATGCGCGGTTTCGCGAATCGGGGTGGTGAGGAAATCGATGGACACGCAAAACCTCCGCAGTCGTGCAGCGACGCAAGCGGACGGCGCGGGAGCGTCCGAGCCGCGCTGCTTGTATCACTGTGTTTATACCGCGGGGCTGCCCCCTCACCCAACCCTCTGCCCCCTCACCCAACCCTCTCCCCCAACGATGGAGCCGTTGGGGGAGAGGGCTTTCGAGATCTAGCGCGCAATCTCGGACACGATCACCGCGTTCGACAGGTGCGACATCGAGGGCAGCGCCAGGCGCTTTCCTTCGGCGTCCAGCGCGATCGCCAGGTCGGCGCCCAGGCCAGACACTGTGCGCAGCAGTGTGGATTCTCGCTCGTCCCATTTGAGCAGGCGCAGATTGGCGTGCTGTGCGTCGATCTGCTCGATAAAGACGATGCCGTCGGCGGCGGCTTGCCAGGCGATCCGATTTGCCGCGTGGATTTCGCTCGACACGGAATCACTCGCGCCGCCGACGCTGCGCCGCAGGCCCGGCATATTGGCCTGCGTGTAGTAAATGGTGCCGTTCGGGCCGTAGTCGAACGCGATCACGGGCGCGTCGACGAGCCGGCGGAAGGCGCCGCTGTCGGGCGCATAGCGCCACAATTGCCAGTCGCCGCTGCGGTCCGAGGCCAGATCGAGCGAATGCCCATCGGGCGCGAAGCGCGCTGTGCGCACGTTGCCGACGCCCTCGATCTCGCGCAGCTGCTGCGAGGCGACGTCCAGCGACAACAGGCGGCTGCGTGCGCCATGCTGCGCGACGAACAGGATGCGCGCGCCGTCGGTCGACCAGACGGGATGCGACGGCAGCTCGCTGCGATCCAGCTGCGTCATCATCTGCGGCTCTTCGTTCGCGGTGCGGCTCAGCCACAGCTGCCACGAACCGGAACGGTCGGACACGAAGCACAACGCGCCATCGCGCGCGTACGCCGGCCATACGTCGACGCCGCCGCTCGGCGCGCGCGCTGCCGCATCGGCGTCGCTGTCGATGCGGTATTCGGCCAGATTCATCGTGGTGCGATCGCGCACTGCGACCAAGCGGTTCGCGCCGCGCGCCATGGCGGGGAACAGGCTGTCGACCAGGTCCGTGCGCCGCACCGCGCCGCTGCGCAAATCCAGCAGATACAAGCGCGGCTTGTCCTCGTAGTTCGACGAAAACACCATGCCTTGACCGTCGGGCAGCCAGCTGAAGCCGGTGATCGCCGCGTGCACGGTGGTGATGCGGCGCAGCGCCGTGCCGTCCGCCTGCATCGTGTACAAATCACTGTAGGGATTTTGGCCGCGCCGGAAGGCGATGGATTTGCCGTCCGGCGAATAGTGCGGCACGAGATCGTCGTTGGCCGGATCGATCGGATAGTCGAGCGGGCGCTCGGCCCCGTCGTCGATGCCGATCAATTGCAGGCGCAGGTGCCGGTCGCCGTTGCGCATGCCTTCGGTGATCAATGCCTTGCCGTCCGGCGTCCAATCGAAATACTGCAGGCTGTTGCCGAAGCAGGGGTGCAGCGCGCGCGGCGTGCCGCCGGTGGCGGCGACGAGGTGCATCGTGCATTCGTGCGCACCGATGCGCAGGAACGCGATCGACTTCCCGTCCGGCGACCACACCGGATAGCTGTCGCTGGCGCCTTTCGGCGCGGTCAGCGCGAGCGGCTGCGAGCCGGCGCTGGTCTGCACGTAGATGCGCGTGTCGTTTTCCTCCGGCAGGCGCGCCGCGTAGGCGACGAGCGCGCCGTCCGGCGACAGACTCGGGAATTCCACGCCGCCGTAGCCTGAGGTGAGCGAGGTGGGCGGCGAGGTCGACGGCGTTTCCTGACGTGGGCCGCGGTCGTTGAGCAGCAGCGCGCCGATCGCGACACACGCCAGCGCCAGCGCGGCGGCGACCAGCCATCGCGCACCGCGATCGCGCGTCGGCGGCGGGTGCGCTTCGTTCGACGCGGGCGGCAGCTCCGGCAGCGCGGCGAGCGTGGTGTCCACCGGCAAGGCGCACAGCGTCGCGATCAAGCGGTAGCCGGCCTTCGGGATCGTCTCGATGTACTGCGGCGCGCGTGGGTCGTCGCGGAACGCGCGCCGCAATTCGCGGATCGCCTGGGTCAGCAGTTCGTCGGACGCGACCGCTGAATTCCACACCTCGCTCAGCAGGCGCTCGCGCGAAACGACGCTGCCGGCATGCTCGATCAGGCAGGTAAGCACCGCCACCGATTTCGCGGCGAGACGCTGCTCGACGCCTTCGCGCAGCACGCGGTGCGTGTCCAGATCGACTTTGCAGGCGCCAATCGCGAAGTGCGCCGGCGCGGTCAGCGAGCGCAGCGGCTGATGCAGGGCGTTCATGCGGTGACCTCCCTCCCGGAGCAGCATGATATACGAATTCCTACGTACTTTGTGGACGTTCCAGGCCGCGCTGGCGTCGCATCCCGCGGCGCGTTAAAAATCCCTGCGTTGGCCGGCTTTCGAATCGCGCTAGTATGCGTGGCGTCCACAAGGAAGACTCCGTGATGTCCAGACCCCTGATCGCAACGACCCTGATCGCCGCGCTACTATCCGCGATTGCCGCTCCCGTCGCCGCCGCGGATGCTCCCGCCGCGCCGTATCGCCTGGTGAAAACCATCCCGCTCGGCCCCGGCGAGCGCTGGGACTACGCCACGTACGATCACGCCGCCGACCGCGCTTACGTGGCGCACGGCGACCACGTCGCCGTAGTAGATGTAGGCAGCGGCAAAACGGTTGCTCAGATCGGCACGTTTCCCGGCGGCACGCACGGCGTCGCGATCGCGCCCGGCGGGCGCGGCTACACCGACGACGGCAAGGCCGGCGTGGCCGTGTCCTTCGACACGCACACCTTCGCAGCCGGCAAGAAGCTCGACACCGCCGAAGACGCCGACGGCATCGTCTACGATCCGGCCAGCGGGCACGTGTTCGTGGTCAACGGCGACCAAGGCTCGATCAGCGTGATCGACCCGAAGGCCGATGCGATGGTGGCAACGATTGCGATCGGCCGACCGTTAGAAGCCGCCGTGCCGGACGGCCAGGGGAAACTGTTCGTCGACGGCGTCGAGGATCACGACGTGATCGCAGTCGACGCCGCGACTAACAAAGTGCTGCAGCACTACCCGATGCCGCAGTGCCAGCGTCCGCACGGTATCGCGGTGGATGGCAAGGCTCGGCGCGTGTTCGCCACCTGCATCAACAAGCTGCTAGTGGTGGTCGATGCCGACAACGGCAAGAATGTCGCCACGTTGCCGATCGGCGCCGGCAGCGACGGCGCTGTTTTCGACCCGACCCGGCACTGGGTCGTGAGTTCGAACGGCGAGGGCACGCTGTCGGTGATCGCGCAACGCAGCCCCGACCGCTACGAATCCCTGGGCGAAGTCCCCACGCTGCGCAGCGCGCGCACGATCGCGATCGATCCGAAAAGCGGGCGCCTGTTCCTGCCCGCGGCCGACATCGCCAGCACGGACGCACCGACCACGCCCGGCGGACGCCCGCACGTGAACTACGCGCCAGGCTCGCTGAAGCTGCTGGTATTCGCGCCGCAAGACGCCGCACACTAAACGCTCAGGTCATATCGATGTCGCCGAGCGCGCGCAGCAGCCGGCGCGCGCGCTTGTCGGGCTTGGTGGCGGGGCGCGAATAGCCGGCCGACTCGAGCCGCCGGCGCTCCGCCGCTTGCGCACGCGCGGCGATGCTCGCCGCGGTTTCCTCGTAGTTCGTGCGCGCAACTGCCGCGGTCGTGCGCTGCTCGGGCAAGCCGAGCACACCGACATCGAAACGTTCCTCGCCACGTTCGATCAGCAGCCGGTCGCCCACACGCACGAGCTTCGACGCCTTCGCGAGCGCGGTGCCGTTCAAGGTCACGTGGCCGTGCTCGAGCGCTTTCTTGGCGAGTGCGCGGGTTTTGAAAAAGCGCGTCGCCCAGAGCCAAATGTCGATGCGGACGCCATCCGGAGCTTTGGTCGTAGTTTGTTTTTCGCTCATGCGGCGATTTTATGATGGAGCGGGATCAGTACGACGTCGCCGCTTCCCCGGCGTGCCGCAGCAGCTAATTAAATACAATATCAAATAAGTGCATTACATTTCTCATGTACTTTATCGCGTACATGCCGGGCCCAACAGTCAGAGTAGGGCGGGAGAAGCAAAGCGTATCCCGCCGTCGGCGGGTGAGGTAGCGGCGGGATACGCGGCTGCGCCGCTACTCCCGCCCTACCGAGCCGCATCGATCAGCGATGAAAGCGCGTCAGCACCTGCACCTCGCTGAACGGCTGAGTGGGAACCAACATGATGTAGGCCCAGCCCGCGGGCGGGTTGGGGATCGAGGCGGATTCGTCGTTGCCGGCTTGCGTGGAATGGGCGTCGTACTGGGTGAGCGTGGGCCACGCGCCAGCCTGGGCATACAGGTCGGCGTTGCCGCTGCCGCCGGAGGTCACGATTTCCAGGCTGGACAACCCGGCCGGCAGCAGCACGCTGAAATACGCGGGATTGGTATTTGCCGCGATGTGACTGCGCGTGCAGTTGTCGCCGAGCTGCGAGGTATCGACCGCGGTGCATTCCTGCGGCGGCGGCGGCTGCCCGCCGTCGAAGCCGTCGCGGAAAATACCGGTTTCGCTGTTGCCGGTGCCGCCGCAGGTGGTGGTGTCGCCGTCGTGCGCGGCGATGCAGGCGAGCCACGTGGTCCACTCGGCGTCGTGGCTGGTCTGCATGCCGGCGAGCCAGCTGCGATACGCCGCGTAGTTGCCCGGCCGGAAGTCGCTCAGGATCGTGGCGATCTCGTCGCGGTGGTTCTCGAACATGAAGCGGTTGGCGAGATAGCCCCAGTTGTAGACGCGCGTCTGGCCGCTGTCGTAGGTGTTGTCGAAGATCTGGCTGAGCGCGAACTGGTGCGTGGCGGCCTGGGCGATCGCATCGGGGTAGCTGACTTCGCGGAAGCTGTACGACAGGTATTCAGCCAGGCCTTCGATGTACCACACGGCGGAACCGGGCAGGTCCAGCGGATAGTCGCCGAAACTGCCGTACATGTCGAAGCGGCCGTCGTTGTAGTGGATGTATTCGTGCGTCAGGTTCCAGATCTGGAACGGCGTCAGCCATTCGGCCACGTAGCATAGAAATCGCGGTTGGTTGGCCGGATCGGACGGATCGCCTTCCAGATAAATGCCGCCGTTGTTGGTGTCGTTGCCGAAGATCACGCCGGAATAATCCTGGTAGTCGCTGCTGGAGGCGAACACGACCATCTCCAGCGCCGTGTTGTGGTCGTCGGCCACCGGCTGACGATTGGTCTGCAGCTTGGCGTGGAAATAACCTTCTTCGCTGCCGACGATGGCGCAGGTGGCGGCGACTTGCTGCGGCGTGAGCGATTGCGCGCGCAGGCGCAGCGTGGCGCTGCACTGATAACTGACGGGCAGGACCGCTGCCGCAAGATCCTGCGGGAAATTGCACAGCCCGAAGTAGCTGCAATGCGGCAGGTCGTAGGTGTAGGCGCCGTCGGCGGCGGCGACGTAGATGGACGAGCCGTTGCCGCCGATCGTGTACGCGTCGAGTATGGTTTTCACCTTGGGCTCGAGCGCGCTCAACATCGGATCGGGATATTGCAGGAAGCGCGCAAGCTCGCGCGCGGCGTTGGCCAGCAGGTATTCGTACGGGCCGCCCACGTCGGCGGCGTTGCCGCCGATAAATCCCGCGAGCGCGTCGGTGATCGACCAGTCGCTTTGCACCAGCGCGACGAAGTCCGCGTTCTGATGGCCGCGGAACAACACCGTAAACGCATTGTTCACCGCGGCGAGCATGTCGTAGTACGCGTGCCAGCTCGCGCCGTAGCGGCTGAGCAGGTCCTTGATCGTGCCCAGCTGGTGCGCGTTTTCGCCGGCGCTGTCGATCAGTATCACGAATTCGCGCAGTACAGCGCCGTGATCGTCGTTGACGTCGGTGAAATGGGCGTTCGCGACGAAGGCGTCGAGCGCCGGGCGGATCGCGCCGGCCAACGCGGCGCCGTAGTTGCCCACATCGGCGGAATCGTAATACTGCACGTAGTAGCCGGCGCGCAGGAACGTGATCAGCTCCAGCATCTGCGTGCTGTCGTCGCCGGGATAGGCCGGCGCGTTCGCTTGCACGGCATTCGCGACGCTGACCATGTTCGCTTCGGCAAAGGTCTGTGCGGCGGCGCTGCCGGTGATGTCGTAGAGCTGATTCAGGCAATCGACGTCGCTTGCCTTGATCGCGGCAACCAGTGCGCTGCCGTGCGCGCTCGCGAATGTGGCCAGATCACAGGACGCCGCAACGCGGGCGCGGGATTGCGGGTGCAGCCGGCGCAGGCGCGCGCCCAGATCCTGCGGGCGGTCGTAGTCGCTGCGCGCCAGTTCCTGCCGCACGTCCGGCGCCGGCTGCGGCGCTCGTTCGCTCAGCGGCGCGCGCTGCAGGTGCGCGAGCGGAAATTGTTGCGCGTCGCTGCCGCGCGGCGGTGCGGCGGACGCGGTGCAAACGGCCGCCAGCAGTGCGAGTGCGGCGGCGGTACGGAACAGCATGGACATGGTCTCCTCCCGAGAGTTTTTGGATGCGCACCGGCTATCGTGTTGGTGTGCGCTGGCGCGATTTCGCTCAGCGGTGCCGGCTGGACGTCGATGGTGGGAAGATGACGGCGCGCGGTCTTGTCTCTTTTCGACGCCGCGGTGCGGTTAAGCGACAATTGCCGGCGCGGCAGACGCGTCAGAATCGTTTGCGTCAGAATCGTTTCCGTCAAAAGCGGTCGCGGCAGAGGAGCGAAGGTGAGGGCGCGCGAACTGATCCGCTGGCGGGACGGGTTTCTGGGAAGCGTCGCTTCGGCCGACTTCCTGCAGGGCTTGTTCGACCACATGCCGGATGTGGTGTTTTGCATCAAGGACCGCGCCGGCCGCTATGTGCTGATGAGCGAAGCCTGCGTGGAGCGCTGCGGGCTGCATCGCAAGCAGGACGCGATCGGAAAGACCGCGCTTGCCCTGTTTCCGGCACCGATGGCCGAGCGCTACGCGCGCCAGGACGAACAACTGTTCCGCACCGGACGGCCGATCGTCGATAGTCTGGACCTGACCGTCTACAAGGACCGCAGCACCGGCTGGTGCCTGTCGACCAAGCAGCCGCTGTACGACCGCGCCGGCGCGCTGATCGGCCTGGCGTGCATCTCCAAGGACTTGATCGAGCCGAGCCGCGCGCGTTTGATCGACGACGACTTTGCCGCCGCGGTGGACCGCTTGCGCGAGAACTTCACCGAGAAGCTGCGCGTGCAAGACCTGGCGCGGCGCGCCAACATCTCGGTGGCGCAATTCGACCGGCGCATGAAGCGGCTGTTTCAGCTATCGACCGGACAATACCTGATGAAGGTGCGGGCTTTCCAGCACAGTGGGATCCGAAGCTTGGAATTCACGTGACTTGAAGTCGCGGC
>JADMIO011403840.1_pt1 | contig 71569 bp, 70 predicted proteins | sample 8958161 | NCBI WGS metagenome assembly JADMIO01 (sample SAMN16585339, study PRJNA669376) | soil metagenome | isolation source: Crop rotation soil | place: USA: Cullars Rotation, Alabama | collected 2011 | reverse complement strand
CGCGACAACTTGTCCACGTGGAATTCTAAGCTTAGGATCCCAATGTGCTGGAAAGATTATATACCGGCATCAGGTCAGAAAATACCGTTATTTCAAGTGTTGACAAAACATCCGCCAATTTTGAAAATCTCGGCCTCAATTTCCAGCCGAAAAAATATTATTCTATAAACCGCCTCGAATTTGTTTATGACAATGTTCTGAACCCTGCGGTTAATATCTGGGATGGCTTACGTTATAAAGCATACATCAATTACAACAGGCAGGTGGGTGAAAAAGGAGCTTATGGTCCAAACTCTTTTATATTCGGTTTCGATGCAAGATATTATTACCCCATTTTCAGGAATTTTACCTGGGCAGTTAGAGCGGCGGGTGATTTCAGCTGGGGCAATCAAAAGGTTGTGTATTATCTCGGTGGCGCAGACGGGTGGATGATGTTTGGTGACAATCAAAAAGAAAAAGATGGTAGAATTGTTGACAGGTATTTTAATACAAATAATCAGCCCGCAAGCGACCAGGATTATACTTTCCAAACAACGGCGGTGAATATGCGTGGATATATCCAGAACCTTGCCAACGGAAACAATTCTGTGGTAATAAACAGTGAATTGAGAGTCCCTATCCTTTCTACATTCTTTGATCAAACATTGAACAATCCTTTTCTTCGTGACCTGCAAATAATTCAGTTCTTCGATTTCGGAACTGCATGGAACGGAACATACTCTGGTATCAAGCGCCCGCAGGTAACATATACCGATCCGCTTAACACAGTTTCGGTAAATGTAAAAGCAGGTGGAATCGGTCCTTTTGCCGGAGGCTATGGTTTTGGTATCAGGAGTTCGCTACTGGGTTATTTTTTGAAGTTTGATGTAGGTTGGCCTATGAGCGGATTCTTTAAAAACGGTCATACTTATTTTTGCATGGGATTTGATTTTTAATAACCTTCCAATTACTTTATAAAAAATGCCGGTCTTAACCGGCATTTTTGTTTTGTTTAAATGCATAGGGCAATATCCTGGTAAAAGAATAGATCAGGTAAAATAAAATACTAAGTATGATGGTGATTCCCCAACTGCGTATATGCTCCTGCGGGAAAATGAAGCACTCAATAATGTCTTCCGCCACTGCAACCGGGCTCGACATGATATCCCAGCTGTTCCACCGTTGAAATCTTCCCAGGCATACGCCAAATGAGCTGATAAAAATAATCACCGGCATCAGCATTGACAGTTTCTTTCCAGAAAATTTGGTAGCCAGGTAATTTTCGGCATTGAACAATGACTTGTATGCCATCAACAAACCTATGAAACAAGAAGTAAATAATAAGATGGCATCAAACCAAACGGGTGCGCCATTCGTTTCCTGCAGGTGAATAAGATCTGTTATGATGTATAACGCGTTTGGAAAAAAAAGCAACCAGCTTGAAAACAAAAAAAACTGTTTCCATTTTTGCTTTTTTGAATACTGCATAAAAAAATTACTGATAACATATGGTATCCATGCAAGAAAGATATTCCATACAAGAAAGATATGCTGCGGGCTTTGCGTATAGATAATACGGACCGCGAGCATTACGCAGATAAAAACAAAAGTTGCTGCAAGCAGCTTGTTAAATGAAAGATATTGTTTCATTATTCAGTTATTGATTTTATTGATAAAATAATTTTAGGCAGAAAGATGATCGCACCTGAAATTGCTGCTGCAACGGCTGTTATGAAAACAGCGGCTGCAGCCATATCTTTGATACGTTTGATACCAGCATGCTTTTCCCGGTGAACAATATTGCATAGCTCTTCAATAGCTGTATTCATCAATTCAGCGGCCAGGACAGCGCCTGTGCACATCAATGTTACCAGCCATTCAGGGATTGAAATTTTAAAGAAAAATCCGGAGGCTATCACCAACACTGTAAAGCCAGTGTGAATTTTAAAATTCAATTCGCGAACAAAGCATTGTATCGCACCATTTACTGCAAATCCAAATGATCGGTATAAGGTTTTCATTTTATGTTATTTTCTTAAAAACAATATTCATTTAAATAAGGTGAATAAAACAGGAACGCATTATCGCTCCAACAATCATCATCACTGAATGATTCATTTTTATTTTTTTGAATGGTACAAATAGCGAGCAACACCATACTAATTAGAAGGATCGCAAGCATGTTTCTTAATTGAAATTTCCGTTTCATCATTTTAAATATTATGCAGTTATGCAATTGCGGGAAATGGAGGGAGATCTGCGATTTCGCCTTTTTTACCAACTTTAGAAAGAACGGATTCAAGCAGTGGAAGCATTTTATTCAAGCCCTTTGTTTTGATCATGAAATTCCACAAGGGTTCAAATTTTTTCCATCCACCCGCATAGGCAAAATGTTTGATCTTGTGTTTCAGATCCTCATGCTGCAGGCTTGCTTTTAAAATATTACTCCAACTGTAAAAAGATTTATAAGCCCAATCATATCCCTCTTTTAGCTCTGCTGCAGTTAATCCAACAGTTTTATAAACTACTTGCCTTGTATCATACCGGTCCCATTTTTTGTGCAGGATCCTTCCCTCTTGTTCCATGGTTTTAAAAAGTACTGTCCCGGGATAGGGTGTGAGAATGTGAAAAGTACTCGTCGTCAGGCCACTTTCCACTGCCCAATCAACGGTTCTTTTGAATACGTCTTTCCTGTCGTCATCCAGTCCAAAAACAAAACTTCCATTGATCATGATACCCAAAGAATGCAGCCTGTTAATTGCTTGCCAGTAATCTTTTCCCAGGTTCTGCCGTTTATTACTTTGCTGGAGGTTGGATTCAGACAGCGTTTCAAATCCCACGAACACCGATCGCATGCCTGCTTCGGCTGCCTTTTCTATGAGATCACCGCGAAGTATGGCATCAATGGTGGATGCTCCCTGGAAAACGCGGTTCATTCCCTTCATCCCATCGAATAAGGCAGCGGAAAATTTTTGGTTTCCCAATAAATGGTCATCTAAAAAATACAGGTGCTTGCCGGGCAACCGGTCTATTTCCGCCAAAGCGGCGTCTACCCGTTGCGTATAGAATGATTTCCCGCCTTCAAAGAAGGCGTCTTTGTAACAGAAGTTGCAGTGATGCGGACAACCTCTTGAAACCACGATGGAGTTTGGTACAAGGTAATGACTGCGTTTGATAAGATCACGTCGTATTGGTGGAATGGTTTCAATATCCCTGGTTTTGTTGGTATATATTTTTTTTGCGCAACCTTTCCTCCAATCTTGCAGGAATGCAGGAAAGCTATCTTCACCTGGCCCAATAAAAATCGTATCTGCATATTGCATTGCTTCTTCGGGCAAAGAAGATACATGCAGTCCACCAAGGATTACATAGCAACCCTTTGCCTTATACAGGTCCGCCAACGCATAAGCCCGGTAAGCATTGGTTATGTAAACCTGGATCACGACAAGGTCAGGGTTGTCATTTGTATTCAATTCTTCCACATGTTCGTCCTGCAATTCAATTTCATCATCCGGGTTACAATATGCGGCAAGGGTAGCAAGGCCAAGCGGTGGAAACAATGAGTATTTTATCGGTCGCCAGTACGGACTTTTTGCTTCCGTTAGTGCAGGCAGTATCATCTTAATTTTCATGTTCGTTTGTTTAAATTGTGCAGCGAAATAATGTAATCAGCTATCAGCTATCAGCTATCAGCTATCAGCTATCAGCTATCAGCTATTCACCTATTCCTTATTCCCATACCAATTGATCTTTCGGCTCGCATACATTACCAGTGCCAGCACAATGAACAGTCCAATGCTACCTACCAGCAATGCTGTATCTTCCAGCCTGATCAGTATAAAAATGAATCCGTATAACAGTGTAAGAGCGGCCGCAAACACACTTGCGGTTTTCCAACTCTTAAAATGGCTTTGTGCATACAACGAAATGAGCAGGATCGTTGCAACCGCAGCTATTAAATATGCGAGATCAAAAGACAGGTATTCGCTTATCGATAACAGGAGGGTATAAAATATTACCAGTGCCAAACCAACCAATACATATTGTACCGGGTGGAAAGGCTTTCGCTGCATGATCTCGATGATGAAGAACAAAGCAAAAGTGAGCCCGATAAAGAGAATTGCATACTTAACACTCCGCATGGTTTTATCATATTGATCAGCCGGCTGAACCATGCTAACGCCGAATGCCAGGCTGCTCTTTATATCATCTCCTCTTGTAACGGTTCTGAAAGGAAGATTTGCCTGGGTGAAGTTCCATTTTGCGGTGAAGCCTTGTTGCGTAACCTGCCGTTCATTTGGAAGGCAATTGCCGTCGAAAGACGGGCTCGGCCATGCAGAGCTGAGTTTGAATTTACAATTAGCAGCCAATGGCATAAAATGCAATTGCTCACTTCCTTTCAATTTAACCTGCATGCTAAAGGGCATGCCGCCATTGATGGTTACAATATCAATACTAACAGGAACGGATAACCCAATTTCACCCAGCACATTCGTGGGCAAACCAGGACTTAGCGAGAGTTTCTGGTTATTGAAATTGATATAGATATCTTCTTCGATACCCTTAAAATCACTAAGCCCGAAACATAAGTTTGCATTTGCGAAATCAAGTGTGGCGGGATTGATGGTTGCCGGCCACTTAGGTTTAAAAGATCCGGATAAGCTAATATCACTCTTGTAAAGCAATACTTTGTAGATTGACCTGGGCCGTTCTTCCGGGAACAACTTTCCATCAACAACGAGCTCATTGGGAAGAACAATGAGTTGCTTTTTTACAGCAATGATCTTTCCATCATTGGTGGTGCTGGTATCACTATAGGGAATAGCCAGGTATGGGCCCGCCACCGTTTGGTTCGTTGCCCATTTGCTGCTGACCTCTGCAACCGCTTCTTTCTGGCGTTGCTCTCTTTCAGCAATAAGATTGTTGATGAATAAGGTGGGCACAAGCATTAATAAAATCAATGCACCTGTGATGAGGCCTTTTATCAATAACCGGTTGGACTGGCTTTGTACTGGCAGTTGTGGCTGAAAATAAGGTTGAGACTGTTGATCGTGGTCATTTGTTTCCATTGTGGAGTTGTTTTTTGATGTGTTATTTAAAAGCGAGTTGAATACCTGCTGGTAGGAAAGGTTATTGGTAGCTGTTTCCGAAAAATAACCAGCAACCAACTTTAAGATGATAAAAGAAGCGGTAAGAGTGCAAATAAATAATCCAGCTGTTACAACCAATGTTGTATAAATAAAACTGTCTTCGAAGCCAAACAGGCTGGCGCCCGGAACACCTATCACTCCTGCCAAAAGCCCATAGCCCACCGTGATTAAAAACTGTATTACTAATAGCCGTATGAACTTTAACCGCCAGCTGGCTTCGGACATTTTTATAAAGTAAGCACAGAGCGCTATCGTGAGAAATGCCGGTGTGCTGCCAACGATTGTTGCAAAGAGAATAAAAGCTCCTGCCATTAATATTTGGGGATCATGACTGCCGATGATAAAATACAAGGCCGCGGCAAAGAACACAGCTGTTAAAAGCCATATCCTCACTGCAATTCCCCCGGCTGTATATTTTTTATTCATTTAAAAGTACTTTGTATTTCAAAGTATAGGTACAAAAAAATTTAATTGATCGATCTTATCATTTTTTCCAATGCCGCGATATGAGATTTGAAAGCTTTTTCACCTGCTTTGGTAATTTGATAAGTAGTATTTGTTTTCCTGCCGATAAAACCTTTTTCAACTTTGATAAATGCGTTTTCCTCCAGTGCTTTCAGGTGACTGGCGAGATTACCATCGGTGATATTTAGCAGCTCTTTCAATTCATTAAAGTTAAGCTCGTCGTTTACCATCAGGGCACTCATTATGCCCAGACGTACCCGGCTATCGAAGAGTTTATTTAAATTATCTATTGGGTTAACCATGCTTTTCTTTAATCAGTTATCAGAATCCAACCGAGCTAACTTAATCATTGCGCTCGTATTTCCACCACATGTATGTGCCATATACAATATGCAATACACCAAACCCCATGGCCCAAAAATATAAACCATAGCCGACACACCACAAATTTATAATCCCCAGCAAAATCTGTAAATAACCAAGATACCTGATCTCAGTGAGTGTGTATTTACTGGCATTTATCAAAGCAAGGCCGTAAAATAGCAAACAACCCGGTGCGATCAATCCAAAAGTACCATAATGTATGAGCTTAAAAAGGAATATAGCACCTACCAGCAAAGGCACACTAACATTTACCAGTAATCTTTTTGCCGAAGTTCCCCAGATGGGAATTCCTTCTTTTTTACTTTTAATCCATGTGAAAATAAATGCGCTGATAAGCGCTGCAACAAAGGTTCCTCCTGCTATCCAGAACAACCAGGTATTCGTAACAATGCTGTAATCATTCGTGGCAGCCTGCACCAGGGCCAGGTTGGTATCAATAATATAATCTTTGGAGCCAACCACATAGGGCTGGGCGATCCAGGCCCCTATTAATGCACAAATACCGGCACTGATGCCACTTAAACCACTAAGGCTGATGAAGCGGCTGCTTCGTTCCATCATTCTTTTGATATCCTGCAGCGTTTCTAATGATTGCTGATTTTCAGTCATAAAAGCACTTTGAATTACAAAGTAACTGTTTAGTTTTTAGAAATGCAAATAAATTTTATTGTGTGGGTGTTAAATCAAATACAAATGCAGTAACACGAATTAAAACGAATTACAGCAATTACACCAATTATATAAGCGACTGTTTGGAAAATTTGTGAAATCGGTGAAATTCGTGTTTAGCTTTTATGCGAGTTTGTTTAGCGTATCGATAATTACTTTGCAAGCCAGCTGGATCTCTTCTTCAGATATGTTTAAAGGCGGAACGATGCGCATGGCATGCGGCGCAAATAAAAACCAGTCGGTAAATACGCCCTGCGCTACGACTGCGTCAATTATTTGTTTGTTGAATTCGAAGTTTTCAAACTCAACGGCCATCATCAAACCGTGACTGCTTATTGCTTTGATAAGCGGGTGCTGAAGCAATGACCGGAACAATTTTTCTTTTTGGGCAACTCCGGCAATCATATTTTCTTCCAACAAGGCCTTAAAACCTGCAAGGCCTGCTGCACAACTTACCGGGTGCCCGCCAAAAGTATTGATATGCCCTAATACAGGATCATGGGTAAGCGAATCCATCATTTTTTTATTGGCGATAAAAGCACCTAATGGCATGCCTGCTCCCAATGCTTTACCCAACAATAATATGTCCGGAATGATACCAAACTGTTCAAAGGCCCAGAGGCTTCCATTACGTCCAAAGCCACATTGTATTTCGTCCAGTATCAATAAGGTTCCTGTTTGTGTACATATTGTTCGCAAAGCATGCAACCAGTTGGCCTGCGGTGAAATTACCCCGGCTTCTGCCTGTATGGTTTCCGCTATTACGCATGCCGTTTGATTGGTAATATGTCTTAGATCGGTAAAAGAGTTATAATTCAGTTGTGTTATACCGGGAAGGAGTGGGCGAAAAGCCTGCTGCCAGTATTCACTTCCCATTACGCTTAACGCACCCTGTGTACTACCATGGTACGAGTTCTTAAATGAAATGATGCCCGTTCTGCCGGTAAATCGTTTGGCGAGTTTCATGGCTCCTTCTGTTGCTTCACTGCCACTTGCGGTATAAAAAACGGAATTCAATGATGAAGGCAAATGATCGGTGAGCATTTTTGCATAAGCAACCTGGGGATTCTCGATTAACTCTCCATATACCATTATGTGTAGATAGTCATCCACTTGTTTTTTGATTGCGGCTACAACAGCCCGGTGCCGATGGCCGACATTACAGACGCTTATTCCTCCAATGAGATCGATATATTCTTTTCCATCAGCATCCCACATTTTTGATCCTTCAGCTTTTACGATGTTCAGGCAAAGCGGGGCCGGGGATGTTTGTCCAATATGATCTAAAAAAAGCTGGCGCTGATTCATTGTGAATGCTGAATTATGAATTTAAAAACGGTATTTTGTATTTGTAAATTTTAAATTATAATGACCGCGGAGTCGCAGGGGCGCAAGGTATTTAATCTCTGCGACTTTGCGCCTTTGCGGTTATTTGACGAATTATCATATACTGCACAAGAGTGCGACGCCAATGAAGTCGGGCTTTGCACCGGTGCCGGGTACAAAAAATAACACATTATGGCAATAATTCTCCCGGTAAAAGGGGTTTTACCGACCCTTGGAAATAACTGCTTTTTGGCTCCCAATGCAACGGTTGTGGGAGATGTGGTGATGGGTGATGATTGCAGCGTTTGGTTTAATGCCGTAATACGGGGCGATGTGAACAGCATACGCATTGGAAATAAGGTAAATATACAGGACGGGGCCGTGATTCACTGCACTTTTGAGAAGACCAAGACATATATAGGAAATAATGTTAGTGTTGGACACAATGCAATCGTACATGGATGCGTTATAGACAATAATGTGCTGATTGGCATGGGTTCGATTGTGATGGATAACTGCCATATTGGAAGCAACTCCATAATTGCTGCCGGCGCCGTTGTGCTCGAAAACACGAAGGTAGAACCGGGTAGCATCTATGCCGGTGTGCCAGCCAAAAAAGTAAAAGATATAAGCCCGGAACTGATAAACGGGGAAATAAACAGGATCGCAAACAATTACCTGGAATATAGTAAATGGTTCAGCGGCCAGTAAAAACCGACAAGTTGAAAACATGTACTAACTTTAACGCATGAAAAAATTTATACTCGCAGTTTTTGCTGTCAGCATGCTAAGCGGCTGTTTTATTTTTAAGAAGAAAGAGAAATATGGTTGTCCGAATGATGCCCGGAATTCCAGCCAGGAAGAAATACTGGCAAAGGAAAAAAACAAGAAATACAAAGGAGGTCGAAAATTTTAAACTTATCTCATAAAACACCTAATTACCCATTCCTTACCCACTAAAACCCCATCTCTATGTCTTACGAACTAAGAACCGGTACCGGCGCAACCGAAGCCGTTATTGATGACAACTGCGGTATTTCTAAATTCTATGCAATTGCAAACACGCTTGCGGATCAATTGCAGGTTGTATTTTTAAACCAGGTAGATGACAGCGACACGCTGGACTGGGATTTTAAGTACAAGAATCAATTTCTCACACTTCATTACAACATTTTTAATGGTGTGAGTATTTTCCCGCAGCAGGTTAACAGTAAAAAAAGCGATAACAAGGCCGTAATGGAAGTAGCACATTTCCTTCAGCGGCAGGTGTTTTAGAAGAGCGTGTAACATTTTACGTTAGACGATTGAGTAATATTTAAAAGCTATTGGTGAACATCAGTAGCTTTTTTTATTGATGGTATCCAGGATATTCAGGTAGCTCAGGTAACGCTCTTCGTGGATTGTTCCATTATTAACGCCGGCTTTTACGGCACAACCCGGTTCTTCCAGGTGCATACAATTATTGAACTGGCAATCATTCATTACGGCACGCATTTCAGGAAAATAATGAGCCAGCTCCTGTTTTGAAATATCCACCAGGCCCATTTCACGTATACCGGGCGTATCGATGATCCTTCCTCCAAATTCAAGATCGAACATTTCGGCGAATGTTGTAGTGTGGAGGCCTTTGCCACTCCAACCGCTGACATCCTGCGTTCTCAGGTTCATTGATGGAAACAGGTAATTGATAAATGTAGATTTACCCACACCCGAATGACCACTCAGCAAAGTGATCTTATCTTTCAACAGCGATCTCACTTCCTCTACACCGGAATTATCCTGCAGGCTCATGGAGATCACCTGGTAACCAATGCGTGAATAAATATCTTTTACCAGTTCAAACTTATCTTGCTCTTTTTTTCCGAACAGGTCGGATTTATTGAAGACAACGATCGCAGGCACATGATATGCTTCAGAAATAACCAAAAAACGATCAATGAAGCCCAGTGATGTTTTGGGTTCTTTTAATGTTGCAAACAGTAAAGACTGATCAAGGTTAGCTGCAACAATATGATGCTGGTTCTTGTTGTGCGGTGAAACCCGGTTGATATAATTTCTGCGTTCATAGATCTCCGTGATGATCACGTTGCTGCTGTCTTCTTCGTTTTCAATTTCAACGATATCTCCTACAGCGATCGGGTTGGTGGAAGTGATCCCATCCAGCTTAAACTTTCCCTTGATCCTGGCATTAAACACCTCCCCCCTGTTATTCTTCACGATATACCAGCTGCCCGTTGATTTGTAGACTGTAGATTCCATGCCCCTGATCTAAGATAAATAATTTAAGATGTATGATGTGCGATGCAAGTTACTAGGGAAATTTTCTGAATAGGGTATAATTGAAAATGATCTCAAGCAGCAGGAAAAAAACTGCCGCCAATACAAATGGAAAGAACTTATCCTGGTAGTGAACTGTTTTAACGAGTTCTATCCGGGATTTTTCCAGCGCATCAATACTGCGGTAAATATAAGCCAGCCCTTCATTATCTCTTGCTCTAAAATACTTACCGCCTGTTTCAGTAGCAATTTCGGTTAGCAATTTTTCGTCGATAGAAACTTTTTCATTCTGGATAACAACACCCAGGGCGGTGCTTACCGGTTGGGGCGCATAACCTTCGGAGCCCATCCCGATCGTGTAAACCCTGATACCAAAAGCCTTTGCGATTTCTTTGGCAGTTTTAGGATCGATAAGTCCACCATTATTTTCTCCATCCGTTAAAAGCAATACTACTTTCGTTTTTGATTTGCTTGTCCGGAGCCTGTCTACGCTTGTTGAAAGACCCGAGCCAATTGCTGTTCCGTCCTCCAACAAACCATTGTGTATACTCTGAATAGCCTGTATCAAAACACTGTGGTCTGTTGTTAGCGGACATTGGGTAAAACTCTCACCTGAAAAAATGACCACCCCGATCCTGTCTGTAAGCCGTTGGTTAACGAAATTAATAGCCACATTTTTCGCTGCTTCCAACCTGTTGGGTGTAAAATCCTGCGCCGTCATACTACCACTAACGTCAACGCATAGTATAATATCAATGCCTTCTCCTTCTGCGTGCTGGTCCTGGTTTTGCGTTTGTGGCTTTGCAAGAGCGATGATAATGGCGCTTATACAAAGCAATCTCAAAATAAATGGCAGGTGTCGCAAAACGGCTTTCCAGGATTCGAGGTTCTTCGCACCTATAGATGAAACCCGGATAGAAGCCCTGCTATTATTATTCTTCATAACATACCAACCGATCAACGCCGGTATTAACAGGAACAACCAAAAAAACAGCGGCTGGGTAAAATTGATATTATGAAGATATTCCCGGATCAAAATAAGATTAGCTTTTTATGGTTTTATTTTTTTCTAATTGTTCAATAATTTTTTTTACCTGTTGGAAAACGCCTTCGCTTTCAGGAGCAACGGGAATAAACTTTGCAAATTTAACCGCATCTCCAATCCTCAATGATCCCGCCAAAGAAGAAATCAACGCAGGATCATCCTGCTGTTCGTTTAGCTTTAACAAAAGATCATCTGTTGTTTTGTTCAGTAAGTTAAGTTCTACTTTCCGGCTATAGTACCGCTTGAAGATATAACCAAGTTCGGAATGATATTGTTTGACATCGGCTGGTACATCAAGACGATATTTCGACAACTCCTTCAGGTCATTCATTGCTTCTTCAAACGCCGAAAGCTCAGAATGCAGTACCGGCAAGGGTTTGCGGGCCCTTCGCCTGAAATATTTGATAAGCAACACGGTTATTATTATCGCAGCCAATATCCCTGCAGCAACATAGTACCAGAAATAGTCGGTGATATTTACTTCCATGATCGGCTTAATATCCCTTAGTTCAGCAGTACTGTCAGCCTTAGCATAACCCACATTGATCAACACGGAATCCGTCATAAATCTTTTGGAATCATTTCCTTTTTCGAGTGTAACCGGGAATGCAGGGATATACCAGGCACCTGAGTCAAAACTTGTAAAAATTATCTTTCGGCGGAGGTTAAACGCTGATTCGTTGGTCGTGCTATCATAATTACCTTTGTCGATAGCTTCAAAATGTGCAATGGTATCGGGCAGGTCGAAATAAACTTTGTAACCATTATCAGGGATGGAAAGCAATAATTCATATTCTACCCTTTCACCGATAAGGATCTGGTTCTTGTCGGTCCTCGTTCCTACAGACTGCGCATTCAAAGAAACATTTGTTGCGAGTAAGAAAAGAAGGAATATGTAATATGTAAAATTTCTGATGATCATGGGTGTTACAGCACAGGATTTATTTTCGTTTCAAAAAGAACTTCTGTAGCACTTTCACATAGTCTTCATCGGTACGCACGTGCAACAGGTCTGCGCCGGCTTTTAAGAAATATTTCTTGCAAGTGTCAGTCTGGGTAAAAAACTGTTGTTGATAATTATACCTGGTCAGTTCGTTGCTACTATCGATCCATCTTGTTTTACCGGTTTCTGCATCCTCGAGTTTTAGCAGGCCGGCATCCGGAAGTTGCATATCCATCTTATCGTACACCTTTATCCCGATTACATCGTGTTTGTTTCCTATAACTTTCAGATCATTTTCGTAGCCTGTATCCAGGAAGTCGCTTAGAATAAAAGCAATACTTTTTTGACCGGTTGTATTATTGAAATATTTGATGCCCGCCTCCAGTTTTGTACCTTTTTTCTGGGGTTCCATAGTAAGCAGCTCGCGAACGATATACAACGCATGCTGCCTGCCTTTTTTTGGCGGAATATACTTTTCAACCTTACTGCTAAAAAAGATAACACCCACTTTATCATTATTACTCACTGCACTGAAAGTGAGTACTGCAGCCATTTCTGTTATCAGGTCTTTTTTTCTCCTGTTGATCGTACCAAAAAGATTGCTCGTACTCGTATCTATGAGCAACATCATATTTAACTCACGTTCTTCCTCGAACAATTTTGTAAATGGATGAGAAAAGCGGGCACTTACATTCCAATCAATAAACCTCGGATCATCACCTTCTGCATATTCCCTGACTTCCCTGAACCGCATCCCTTTTCCTTTAAAAGCAGAATGATATTCCCCGGTGAAAAGGTGCGTCGTAATTTTCTTGCTTTTAATTTCAAGGTCTTTTACCTTTTTTATTATCTCGGCAGTGGTAAGCACAGGCTCATTCCCCTCTTGCAGAGGAACAGTATCGACTGTTATATTTTTTTTTCTTTTAAACAAAAATGAAGTTTCAAATTTGCAGTTTGGTGTAAGCTAACGAACAGCACCAAACGCCCAATTACCTGTTATGGAACCGTTACTGTTTTCAGGATTTCATTGATCACATCTTCAACATTCACATTCTCGGCTTCTGCTTCATAAGTAAGTGCAACACGATGCCTCAACACATCTTTACAAATCTCTCTTACATCTTCGGGGATCACATATCCTCTTTTGTTCAGGAATGCATATGCTTTTGCTGCTAATGCCAGGTTAATACTTGCCCTGGGAGAACCGCCTACACTGATCAGCGGCTTTATTTTGGCAAGATTATATTTTTCAGGATTGCGGGTTGCAAAAACAATATCCAAAATATAATTCTCTACTTTTTCATCCAGGTACACCTGCCTTACAAGGTCTTTTGCCGCAAGGATCTCAGTTGTGGAAGCTACCGGGTTTACGGCCGGTACAGAAAGCCCGAGCGTATTCTGCCTGATGATGAGTTGCTCTTCTGATTTTGAAGGATACCCCACAACAACCTTTAGCATAAACCTGTCTACCTGTGCTTCCGGTAAAGGATAAGTTCCTTCCTGCTCAATCGGGTTTTGTGTTGCCAGCACCAAAAAAGGTTCCTGTAACCGGTAGCTGGTATCCCCGATCGTTACCTGGCGTTCCTGCATTGCTTCCAGCAATGCACTCTGAACTTTTGCCGGGGCCCTGTTGATCTCATCTGCCAGGATAAAATTGGCGAATATGGGTCCCTTGCGTACAAAAAATTCATTCTTTCCCTGGTTATAGATCATCGTACCTACCACGTCGGCAGGTAATAAATCAGGAGTGAACTGGATACGGCTGAATTGCGCATGTATCGCCTGGGCGAGCGATTTTATAGACAAAGTTTTTGCAAGGCCGGGTACCCCTTCCAGCAAAACGTGCCCGTTGCTTAAAAGGCCAATCAACAATCGGCCAATCATGGAATGCTGGCCAACGATCACTTTACTGAGTTCATCGTTTACGCGTGTAACAAAGCCAGATGCATGGCTGATCTTTTCATTCAACAAACGGATATCTTCTGCGGTTTGTAACATAGTTATAGTTTTATTTTAACCCGGCCAGATTTCGGATTTATTTTTTACCAGCGGTATCGCGGAAATCCAAATCACGTAAAAATACCTGCAAATTTATTATACTCTGGCCCAGCGCACAAATTAGTTATCACGTATAAACAAAAATGTTGCCGTGTGTTGCGACGGGGAATCTTTGTTAAAAAGGCTAACTTTAATGTAAATTATTTCATTCATGATAGATCAGCAACTAATTACCACGGCAATTTCTTTGGACGGTTATCGGATTGTAAAACACCTGGGTATAGTAAGGGGTATTACCGTGCGCAGCAGGAGTCTTTTGGGAAACCTTGGTGGCGGCATACAATCGCTGTTTGGCGGAAAATTATCCATATATGTCGAACTCTGTGAAAAAACCCGGGAAGAGGCTTATCAATATATGATCCAGCACGCCAACGAACGAGGCGCAAATGCAATTATCAATATGCGTTATGATGCAAACGAAGTAATGTCTGGCATTACAGAAGTACTGGCATATGGCACTGCAGTTGTAGTTGAGAAGGCCTAAGATTATTAACTTAAGTATTTTCCTACAATTGGCATTCTCCTGCCCACACCGAACGCTTTTGGCGAAACGCGGATAATGGGACAAAACTGGTTCCTTTTGTATTCATTTACATTTACCATTTTTAATACCCGATCAACCAAAGCTGCATCATAACCCTGTAATTTTATTTCATCCGGTCCCTTTGATTGTTCGATATATTGATAAAGTATCCTGTCCAGTATTTCGTATTCAGGCAAACTATCGCTGTCTTTCTGCCCCGGCCTCAGCTCTGCACTTGGAGGTTTGCTGATAATATTGGAAGGAATTAATTTCTTGTCTTTATTGATATATTTTGCCAACTCATAAATCTGTGTTTTATAACAATCGCCCAATACGCCGAGGCCCCCGGCCATATCACCATACAACGTACCATAACCTGTAGATAATTCACTCTTGTTAGATGTATTCAACAAGATGTACCCGAATTTATTTGCTATTGCCATCAACAGGTTTCCTCTTGTCCGGCTTTGTATATTCTCTTCTGCGATACTGAACGGAAGGTCTTTGAATATAGGTTTAAGTTCGTCCAGGAAGCAGTCATAAATATTTTTGATTGGTATGATGTGTTTTGCCGTATCCAGGTTCAGGCTCAATTGTTCCGCATCAGTTACGGAATGCGAAGTTGAATATTGCGATGGCATTAACACAGCAAGCACATTTTCGCTGCCCAGTGCTTTGCAGGCAAGCGCAAGCGTTACTGCGCTGTCGATACCACCACTACTTCCCAAAATTGCTTTTTTAAAGCCCATTTTTGAAAAATAATCCTGGATCCCCATCACAAGCGCCTTGTAAATATGTTCGATGTTCAAAGCCGGCTCAAGTGTAAGCGGATTGCAATCGGTATTGGCAATATGAGCGGCAGGTTCAACAATAGATCCTTCAACACTTCCATCGTCATTTAAAATAAATGACCGCAGTTCCTCTTCAAAACTGGCCATTTTGCAAAGAAGATTTGCATGTTTGTCAAACACCAGTGATGTTCCATCGAAAACAATTTCTGTCTGGCTCCCTACGCAATTGCAGTAGAACATAGGCAAACTATATTTCAATACATTTGATTTTACTGCCGCTTTCCTGTCTTCGTCGTGGGTATAGTCAAAGGGAGAAGCCGAAAGGTTAATCATCACATCGGGCTTTTGGGAGATCAGCATATCCATTGGGCAATACCTGTACAATGGGTTATTGCCTAGATTCCAGATATCTTCACAAATCGTAACTGCAATCTTCTTTCCTTTAAAATTTACAATATTCCATTCCTTGGCCGGTTCAAAATAACGATCCTCATCAAACACGTCATAGGTTGGAAGACAGGTTTTGTGAATTACCTGCTTCACTTCACCATCTTCAAGAAAATACGCCGCGTTAAAAAGATCTTTTCCTTCTATTACGTCGTTGCGGTGGGGTGCTCCTATCAATACAGCAATGCCATTGGCAAACGTTTTTATTTCATTAACGGCCTGGTAGCATTTGTCAATAAAGTCGTGGAAATATAAAAAATCCCTGGGAGGATACCCGCAAACACAAAGCTCACTGAAAACAACCAGGTCGCCACCCTGCTGCTTTGCTTCGCGGATTGCTTCGATGATTTTTGCTGTATTACTTTCGAAATTCCCGATATGGTAGTTCTGCTGCGCTAAAAAAATTTTCATGCTCATCTTAGGCCTTATTAACTTTATTATATCAATAAAAGTTCTTCTTTTGCAAAGTTAAATTATTCAATTATGCGTTTGACAATAAGTTTGTTGCTGGTTATGATGTTTTTCTCCTGTAAGGATCACAAAAAATCACCTGATGTAAGCGGGATTAAAATAGAATTATCCACCCGCAGGTTTGAAAAAGATTTGTTTGCAATCGACACAACTAAATTCCACGAGCAGTTTGACCAACTGGTACAAAAATATCCAACATTTGGACCACGTTTTTTATCTACGATACTAACAACCGATCCTGCCTGGCCCGCTGATAGTGTTGATAGGTATGTTATAAGTTTCCTCACTTCTTATAAGCCTGTTTATGACACCGCTGAAAAAGTATTTGCTGATTTCAGCCCTTATGAAAATGAAATAAAAAAATCGCTGCAGTTCCTTAAATATTATTTCCCTGCTTACAAAGCTCCACAAAAGACCATTACCTATATAGGGCCAATGGATGGCTATGGTGATATCCTTTCAGAAGATGCGTTTATTGTTGGGCTGCATTGCCATCTCGGGAAGAATTATTCCGCATATAACAGCACCTGGGTAAGGGAAACCTATCCTGAATATCTTACCAATCGTTTTGAACCATCTTATATTTCTATCAATTGCATGAAAAACGTGATCAGTGATATTTACCCCGAAAAAAAAGAAGACAAAACCTTACTCGTCCAAATGGTTGAAAAGGGAAAACAGCTTTATATGTTAAGCCGGTTATTACCGGATAAGGAAGAATATAAACTGATCGGTTATACTGAAAAACAATTAAAAGATTGTTATGAACATGAATCGCAGATCTGGGATTTGTTCATACAAAATAACTTTTTACAAACGCTCGACAACAGTATAATAAAGAATTACGTGGAAGAAGGTCCGAAAACACAGGAACTTGGAGAAGGCTCACCGGGAAATATCGGGTCTTTTACCGGTTGGCAAATTGTAAAAAAGTACATGGAGAAGAACCCGGAAACGGGCCTGAAACAATTAATGGAAACTGATCCTGAAATTATTTTCGAGAAAACAAAATACAAACCTTAATTAAGCTGCAAGTACCCTAACAGGTGCTACTGCAGGTTTTCTTCCCAATTGTTTCATCACGCGGAAGTGAGATGCAATTGCTCCAAATAACGTTTTATTTTGATAGTAAGGAAGATTGAACTCTTTACATTTTTGTTGCACTATTTTGCTAATCGCAGGATAGTGGATATGGCTAACCCTTGGGAATAAATGATGTTCTATCTGGAAATTAAGCCCTCCCACAAACCAGGAAATAGCTTTATTATCCATTGCAAAATTTGCGGTTGTTTTAATCTGGTGTTCGGCCCATGCCGTTTCAATGTGTTTTGTTTCATCAAGCGGGATATGTTCAAATTCTGTGTCTTCCACCACATGCGCAAGTTGAAAAACAAAAGAAAGCGTGATACCCAATGCCGCGTTGTAAACAAAATATCCAACCAACCAGCCTCCCCAACCCCATACCATTACGGGAATAACAATATACAGAGCCAGGTAATATATTTTCGTAAGCCAGAAAAGAATATGGTTTTTTAACGTCATTTTCCAGGCAGCGGTGGTGTAAATTTTCCTGCCGAAGTATTTTACACTATCCATAATGAACACCCAGAATATCGGGGACAATGCATAGATAAAAGTCAAATACAAATGCTGTACTTTATGTGCGGGAACCCATTTTTGAGATTCACATTGGCGAATGACAGGACTCTTTGCTATATCATCGTCAATGCCATCTACATTCGTGTAAGTATGATGAATGATGTTGTGCTTTTGCTTCCAGAAAAAAGAACTGGCGCCAAGCCCATTTAACGCGAGAAATCCAATAAAATCATTGAGTTTTTGATTGGTGCTATAACTCCCGTGGTTTGCATCATGCATTACGCTAAATCCAACACCGGCACAGGTATACCCAAGTACTGCTGCCAGTACGATCCCTACAATTGCATTTACATCCACGAGCATCAATACCGCATAACAGGCAATGGCCGTACCAACTAAAATGAAGGTTTTTATGAACAACCTCCAATCGCCGGTCTTTTTTATCTTTCTTTCTTCAAAATATTGATCCACACTTGTTTTCAGGCTTTGAAAGAACCGGTTGTCGTTGTTGTTAAAGGTCAGTTTAGCCATATCGAGATTTTAAAAAAGGAAAGCTTTCCTTGAAAAATAAGATGAAAATGTACAGGGTCTCTTATTTGTAAAATTTTGATCAACGAAGGTACAAAATAAAACCGATCAGGGGTTAATTCATTTTGAAAGGAGCGAGCATCTCAAACGCAGGTATCGTAACGTTAAATGTTTTTTTACTATTTATGTTTTCCAGTAAATAAGTGCCTTGCATTTTGCCAATCTCTGAGCGTAGGTTACAACCACTGATATATTGATAAGAAGAAGCGGGTGCTATCACAGGTTGAATTCCAACAACACCTTCTCCCTCAACCTCGCGAAAACTTCCATTGCTATCGTATATATGCCAGTGCCTGCGTAATAGCTTTACAGGAAATTGGTTGTTGTTCTCAATGGTGATCTTATAAGCGAACATAAATTCGCTGTTTATTGGATTGCTGTATTCGGATTGGTAGAAAGTTTCGACACTTATCTTAACCCCACCCGATATTTTGGAATTCATGCTAATGACATTTTTTACAATATAATAATAAAATTATTGTTTTATTACAAATTTATTAATCTTAACCGTTTTTTATGCCTCGAGGTGTGCGCTTATCAAAAAACGATAACCAGGAGGTCAATCCATTCAATCCCGGTCTAGAAACTAAAAGCTTGAAGGTTTAGCCAACCTGGAAGAAGAAAAAAACAGCTGTCGATGGTCGTAAAATTTTTATCGAAATATCATTTGATAAATTCCTACGCATGTTCAATTTTTGACAAAAAGGATTGATTATAACTTCTTTGTGAGTTTATACCCATTCTTACTAAGCCACTGAAATATCTTCTCCCTGTTATCACCCTGGACCAGGATTTCGCCGTCTTTTACGGATCCGCCCGTGCCGCAAAAAGACTTTAGTTTTTTTCCTAACACTTCCAGGTCGGTCAATGTGCCTACAAATCCTTCCACCAGTGTTACTGCTTTTCCGCCGCGGTTCCGGGTATCGAGGCGGATCTTCAGTTTTTGCTGCGCCGACTCCAGTGTTGATTGTTCCGCTTCCTTCTCGTATTCGGGCTTAAAGCCGGGATCGGTGGAATAAACAATGCCGGTAGTGGTTGATTTATTTTTTGACATTCGGTTTGTTTTGATGTGGATGTTTACTTAAAGAATGGCAGCTTTTAAACTCAGGTCAAGGCTTTTGGCCTGGTGTATAATTGCCCCGCTGGAAATATAATCCACTCCTGTAGCTGCATATGATTCCAGGTTATCATAGTTGATCCCGCCGCTTGCCTCTGTTTCATAACGTCCATCGATAATCGCTAATGCTTTAACAATATCAGCTGTAGAAAAATTATCGAGCATGATCCGGTCGACCTTACCGGTGACCATTACCCGCTTAACATCGTCAATCGTTCGTGTTTCTACTTCGATCTTCAACCCGGGTTTATTTTTTTGAACGTAAGCATAAGCTTTTTCTATGGCTTTTTCTATGCTGCCGCAATAGTCTATGTGGTTGTCTTTGAGCATGATCATGTCGTAAAGTCCAAACCGGTGATTGAATCCCCCTCCAATCCGAACTGCTTCTTTTTCAAGCAGCCGGAAATTAGGCGTTGTTTTACGTGTGTCGAGCAATTTTGTTTTGTAGTCCTTTAGTTTTGAAACATACTTCGCGGTTAAACTTGCAATACCGCTCATTCGTTGCATGCAGTTCAACACCAGCCGTTCACATTGAAGTATTGTATGCACGTCTGCTTCCACTTCAAAAGCAAGTTCTCCAAAAATCATCTGTTCTCCATCTTCCTTGAATTTCTTAAAGGAAATACCAGGTTGCATATGCCTGAATATCTTTTCGGCCACTTCCACGCCTGCCAAAACCCCTTCCTGCTTTATCTTGAGGATCGCTTTTCCCTTTGCATTTTTGTCGATACTGCTTAACGTGGAATGATCTCCATCTCCAATATCTTCTGCGAGTGCATTTGTAATAAGTTCATTTAATTGGTCTATATAATTCATAGGAACAAAGCTACGCATTGAAGTGTCAAAGGTTTTCATAAAATAAAAAAACTCCCTCGCGGGAGTTCAATTTCTTAATTCCATAATCCGGTTATTTGAGCTCAAACCGGATCTCCTGTATGGTCTGTTTATCTCCTTTATTCTTCATGAAAACAGTAGTTCGATAAGTCCCGTTTGCCGTGACCAGTGTTCCGATACAATATTGCGAACCAGAATTTTCTCCCTTGTGTATAACATCAAAGCTCTTCACGGGTGAATTCGCAAAAAAATCCTTCAGCACCATTTCGCCCTGGCTTTTGCTATAGCTGTTACTTTTATCGGGAAGTGCTATTTCAACAGTATTGTCAAAGTACCTGGCTATCTGGCTCGCATTACCTGTTTTCAGGGCTGCAACAATTTCATCAATGCCGCTAACCGCGTTAAATGATGATAATACCAGGGTAACAGCTATCAATGAGAAGAAATGTTTCATAACAGAAAAAATTTACGATTGCAGTTAGTCTAAAAACGTGCCAACGGTCACAAAATTGCGGCTTTTTATAGTTATTTCTTTACTATAAGAGACAATAATCCAAGAGGTTTAGTTGCAAATATTTAGCTTTACATCATGGAAAATAAGAAAATTATTTTAATAATTATGGATGGATGGGGCCTTGGCAAGGTTAAATCAAGTGATGCGATTCAAAATGCAAAAACTCCATTTGTAAGTTCGTTATATGCAAAATATCCTAATACGACACTGGTTACCTGCGGCGAAGCTGTTGGTTTGCCTGATGGGCAAATGGGCAACAGTGAGGTAGGCCATTTGAATCTTGGTGCCGGCAGGATTGTATACCAGGAACTTGAACGCATAAACGTAGCAATACGTAGCAATGAATTACAACTGAATCCTCGTATACTGGCTGCAATTGAATATGCAAAAAATAATAATAAGTCGCTTCACCTCGCAGGATTGGTAAGTGATGGCGGCGTTCATTCGCACATCAACCACCTTAAAGCACTTTTAACAACCTGTGCTTCCAATGGCCTAAAAAACGTAATCGTACATGCGTTTACTGATGGTCGTGATACCGACCCAAAATCGGGCTTTGGTTATATTAAGGAATTACAGGAGCACATGACCGGTACTACCGGCCAAATTGGCACCATTACAGGTCGCTATTATGCAATGGATCGTGACAAACGCTGGGAACGGATAAAAATAGCTTACGACGCCATGGTTCATGGCATCGGTAACAGTGCGTCCGATTTAACAGGAGCCATTCAGCAATCCTACAACGAAAATGTAACCGATGAATTCATAAAACCGATCATTAATAATAAGCTTTCAAAAACGACTATTGAAAAAGGGGATGCAGTTATTTGTTTCAACTTCAGGACAGACCGTTGCAGGGAAATAACAGAAGTTCTTACACAACACGATATGCCGGATCATAACATGTCCAGGCTGGATATTGATTATACAACGATGACGATGTATGATCATAAATTCAAGGACATTCATGTTGTTTTTGAAAATGATGATCTGAAAAATACCCTTGGAGAAATATTATCCGGGAATGGCAAAACACAGTTACGCATAGCCGAAACAGAAAAATACCCGCACGTTAGTTTCTTTTTCAGCGGCGGTCGGGAAAAGCCTTTTACAGGAGAAGACCGGATCATGATACCTTCACCAAAAGTTGCCACTTATGATCTTAAGCCGGAAATGAGTGCTTATGAAGTAACCGATGCGGTTGTGAATGAGATCAAAACAAAACGGCCCGATTTCATCTGTCTCAATTTTGCAAACGCAGATATGGTAGGCCATACCGGTGTTTGGGAAGCTGTGATCAAGGCCGTTGAAACCGTAGATGCATGTGTTGAAAAAGTGATTACAGCTGCGCTTGAGGAAGACTACTGTATTTTTCTAACGGCAGATCATGGCAATGCGGATTATGAAATAAATGAAGATGGTACACCCAATACTGCACATACTTTAAACCTCGTACCGCTTTTTATCATTGACAAATCGTGGAAAGGAACTGTTAAGCCCGGAAAACTGGGTGATCTTGCACCCACCATTTTGACAATGATGAATATCAGCATTCCTCCCGAGATGACTGGCAATATCTTAATTTGATTTTTATGAAAAGATTTTTCAGGTTATTCTTCATCGTTATCCTGGTAATTTTATTACTGGTACAGTTTTATCCGAGGCCAAAAAAGAACCAGGATAATTCTATTAACCCAAACGACATCAGCCAAGTTCATATGGTATCTCCCGAAGTACAAGGAATTTTGAAAACAAGCTGCTACGACTGTCATAGCAACAACACGGAGTATCCCTGGTATTCAAAGCTACAACCGGTGGCCTCCTGGTTAGGTGACCATATTGATGAGGGAAAAGATGAATTGAATTTTTCTGAATTTGGCAGTTATAGCATCAGGCGCCAATTCCGTAAACTGGAAGAAATAAATAACGAGATCAAAGCCGACGAGATGCCTTTAAGTTCTTACACCCTCATCCACCGCGATGCAATATTAAGTGCCGATAAAAAACTGGTTCTCGCAAACTGGGTGGTTGCATTGCGGGACAGTTTCAGGCAACAATACCCGGCTGACAGCCTTCAAAGAAAGAAATAGCCGGCCAATTGCCCTTGTTTTCCCCTTTTTCCAAATGTCAAAATTGGGTCTTTTTTGGGGCCAAGCAGCATCTGTAACCCAAATTTGTCTATATTTATAGGCATTAAATCCTTCAATCTATGACCGAAGAGCAAATGCTGGCCGGAAGCATAAAAAACAATGCAACAGCGCAGGAGGCCCTGTACAACAGGTTCAGTCCCCGAATGCTGGGTGTTTGCTACCGTTTTGCGAAAAACAGGGAGGATGCCGAAGACATGTTGCAGGATGGTTTTATAAAGGTATTCACCCAACTTCATCAATATAGGAATGAAGGTGCTTTGGAAGGTTGGATCAGGCGGATCATCGTTCATACCTGCATCAATATCCTTAAAAAGAACAAGAAGTTTGCCGACAGTGTGGACATCATACATGCTAACAGTGTTCATATTAAGGAAGACATGATCCCTTCAATTATGCAGGCAAAACAGGTGGTTGAATGTATAAGGTTGCTGCCTATAGGGTACCGGACGGTTTTGAACCTTTATGCGATAGAAGGGTATTCACACAAGGAAATTGCAAGAATGCTGGAAATAGAAGAAAGTACGAGCAGGAGTCAATATACCAGGGCAAAAGCAATGCTGGAAGATGTATTGGTGAAGAAGAGAATAATACAAAAGCCAAAAGCAAGAATATCTTTTGGTGCGGCAATATCGCCACTTTAAAAAAATATTAGTAAGTCAAATAGTTTTTTGATACGACCGACTAACTAAAGCTTTTTGTGAAAGATGGAACAGAATTTTTACAACGACGATTTTGAACAGTTTTTGAAAGAAACGGCTGACGAATTCAGAATGTATCCTTCAAAGAGGGTTTGGAATAGCTTATACAATGATTTGCATCCAAGCCGTAAGTGGCCTTCACTCGCGGTTTGTTTGCTATTGATTTCGTCTGTAGTGTTTATTGGTGTTGCCCATAAAAATGAAATTACCGGGTCGGTAAGCCTTGTGAAAAAAGATGCCACCCCAACTCAAATTGCTGCCCTTAACAATAAAGGAAATATTAACTCACAAAATACCCTACTCGCAGCAGCTCCAAAGATCAGCCAGGAAGCGCAGGACGTACATGATCAGCAAACATTACCAGGTACATCAATTGCTATAACTCCTGCCAGCAGGCAAAGCAATACAACACAAACTAGTCATACTGTGACCGGACAGGGCTCTCCGCTCGTTAGTAACAATCAAACAGCTATAGTGCAGCGCAACGCAGGAAATAGCAGCACAGCTACTATTGGCCTTGTTGACAATACCAACAGCAACACCAGCTTTGAACAACCGACTACAACAAATGAACCGGTAAGTCTCGCAGTTGGCATTAACGAAAACGGAACTAATAACTCCAATAATGAGGAAAGATTCGAAGATCCAACACTTACAAAATCAAATCTTGCTATAGCTTCAGCAGGGATTACTGCTCCCGTGGTGACCCTAGCATCTATAAAAGCACCCCTGATACCTTTTGCAAAAAATGGCAAAACAACTGAAGAACGGGAATGGATAGAGGATTATGCTTTTCATAACCAACCTGAACCGTCCTTAAGATCAAAACTTTTATCGCAGCTATACATAACACCTTCAATCGGGTACAGGAGTTTTAATAAGAATGTGAGCTATGATATTCCATCGCGGAACACATTGAACAGCCTGATGGCAAATCCACCGCAGGAAAATCCTAAAACAGTTTACCATGATCCTGCATTCAACCTGGAGATTGGGTATAATGTGCTATTCCCTCACACAAAATCCGTACGGTTTAAAGCAGGGGCACAATTAAATTATACAAACTATATCGTGCATGCACAAAACCTGGGTCATACTACAACAACTACCTTGTTGCTCAATGATCCTTACTCCGGTGGAATTGAACTGGAAGAACGTCCAAGTTCCCTCGCTAATAACCCTAAGGAATTTAATGAGAAGCTGAATAACTATGCAATTGAATTATCCTTACCATTTGGTGCGGATGTGAAAATTGCAGGCAAGCACAACCTGCAATGGTTTGCCGGGGCTACTTTACAACCTACCTATGTTTTGTTTGGAAACGCATACCTCATTTCTTCTGATATGAAGAACTATGTATACGATTCAAAATTCCTCCGTAAATGGAATTTGAACGGAGGAATTGAAACCTTCCTGAGCTATAAAACAAAAAATGGTGTTGTGTTCAATGCAGGGCCCTCATTCAGGTACCAGTTCTTTTCCAATTATGACAAGAGTTTTTCTTATGATGAACACCGCAGCAATTTTGGCCTGAAGATCGGCATGATCAGGAACTTCTGATTGTAATATTCTTAACATATTAATCCGCAACATTATCAAATAATGTTGCGTTTTTATTGGAACCAGGCCCAATGCGGTTTTGTTCTGATATCGTTTACATTTAATTTTGCATGATGAAGATCATTTGCTTTTTTGCCGGAAGTATTATTTTGTTTTTGTTCTCCTGTAGTTCGCCAAAAGAAAAAGCGGAGCCAGAAAATACAATTGTTGCAGACAGCAGCAACAAAACTGAAAAAGCAGTGTTTTTCCCTGTTACTTCATACATTAAGGGACAGGTTTTTGAAATCAAAAATGGAAATATCAATCCAATGAAATTCGTAACGGTTAATAACCGAATGGATTCGGCCTGGATAAAAATGGAAGACCTGGATAAGGAGATCGTCGACTTTTTGTCGCCTGAAATTGATTCACTTAACCTGGTCACCCTTTTTTCCGAAACACGTTTTTTTGATCAGACCCTTGATGCCATTACACTCACTTATGATTCAATAAAGGCATTGCCGGATACATTTCCTCTGCGCCATTGGGATGTATACATAGATCCTAACTCAGGGAAAGTAAGGCAGGTTTATTTGTTGAAAAAATTACCAGGCGATAAAGTTCAGCAATTAAGGTGGGTTGGCGGAAAAAGCTGCACGATCAAAACAATAGCAAAAAATGCAAACGGAACCCCTGCTATTGAAAAAGAGATTACATTAAAATGGAGTTTTTAGTTAGTTATGACAACCGAAGAATTTTCAGCAATTGCCGGCACAATTCCCGTTCAACCGGGGATCTATAAATACTACAACAGTGACAACGAACTTATTTATGTAGGCAAAGCAAAACACCTTCGAAAAAGAGTAAGCAGTTACTTTTCAAAAACGTTCACCAATTATAAAACTGCCGAACTTGTAAACCGCATAAAAAAAATAGAGTTTACGATTGTAAACAGTGAACAGGATGCATTCCTCCTTGAGAATTCTCTCATAAAAGAATACCAGCCACTTTTTAATATCAATCTCAAAGATGATAAATCATATCCCTTCATAGTTGTTAAGAACGAACCATTCCCGAGAGTTTTCTTTACAAGAAAAAAAGTAAAAGATGGGTCACAGTATTTCGGACCTTATACTTCGGTAGCCAAAGTAAGAGACCTTCTCGAATTTATTAAACAAAATATACCGTTACGAACCTGCAAACTGAATCTCAGCGAGAATAATATTGCAAAGAGAAAATTTAAAGTATGCCTCGAATACCATCTTGGTAATTGTAAGGGCCCCTGCGAGGGATTTCAATCGCCGGCGGACTATGACGAAGGGATCGAAAGATTGAAAAACCTTTTGAAAGGAAACATGAATCCGGTAATGCAGGATCTTAAAAAACAGGTAAAGGTTCATGCTGAAAAAATGGAATTTGAAAAGGCAGCTTTTTACCAGAACAAAATTGAACAGCTCCAGAATTACCAGTCAAAATCTACCGTTGTAAATACAAACACAGGTACCGTTGATGTATGCACGATTTTAGAAGAGGGAGATACTGCATATGTAAATTACCTTGCAGTAAGTAACGGCACCATAATCCTCACAAAAACGATCACGCTCCAGAAAAAACTGGAAGAAACCAGGGAAGAAGTCCTTGCATTTGCAATTGCGCAACTTCGTCAAACTTTTAACAGCGAGGCAAAAGAAATTCTCATTCCTTTTTCAATAGAATACCCGGAAGAGAATATTGTTCTTACTATTCCCCGACACGGCGACAAAAAGAAATTGCTGGAATTGTCCGAAAAGAACGTGAACTTCTTTAAAGAAGAACTCCATGCAAAGAAATTACTGAAGCTGGAAGACAAATCTGATTCTGAAAAAAAAGCTGTGCTGCTCCAATTGCAGGAAGATCTGCAACTATCAGCACTACCCGACCATATCGAGTGTTTCGATAACTCAAACTTGCATGGAACCAATGCGGTGGCCGCAATGGTTTGTTTTAAAGATGGCCAGCCGAGCAAGGCCGACTACCGCCATTTCAATATTAAAACTGTAGAAGGGATAAATGATTTTGCTTCTATGGCAGAAGTTGTAAAAAGGCGCTATAAACGCGTGCTTGAAGAAAATAAACCAATCCCGCAACTTATCATTATTGATGGCGGAAAAGGCCAATTAAGCGCAGCTCTGGAAAGCATCGGTGAACTTGGCCTAACCGGTAAAACAACCCTTGTTGGGCTTGCAAAAAACCAGGAAGAACTTTTCTTTGCCGGCGATACTGCATCATTACAACTACCGTGGAACAGCGAAAGCCTCAAACTGATAAGAAGAATCAGGGATGAAGTGCATCGCTTTGGAATTAGTTTTCACAGAAATAAAAGGAGTAAGGCTGCTATCCAGAATGAACTGGAAAACATTCCAGGTATCGGTCAGCAAACCGCAGATACCCTGCTTAAACAGTTTAAATCCGTAAAAAAAATAAAAGAAACCGGGCTTCCTGAACTTGAGCAGGCAATTGGGAAATCAAAAGCTAAAATTGTTTACAACGCTCTTCATGATATTAAGGAATAAAAAAAGGGCCAGGATAAAAATCCAGCCCCGCTTTAAAATCCAATATCCTATGAAAAACCGATGTAAAAGTAACGAGGCCTTTTATGATATGCAATACCCTATTTAGAGTATCTAAAATGTATGAAGTATGGATCTGAGATGTATGATGTAACTCCAGGAGCATTAGAGCAAATTGTAGGTCGAAGGTCGCACATCTTATATGCAATATGGGCAAGAAAAAGCCCTTTCGATATCGAAAGGGCTTTTCAAATTACCTAAGTATGTATTAGTAGCTCCACAAGTCCTGCTCGTAGTTGAATATCTTTTCTTTGATATTCTCTCCTTCAAGCAACTGGAGTATACCGTTTTCTGTTAATCCCGGGTAGTTCCTGATTTGAAGATTATACGGGTTGTCAATGGTGCTTTTAATAATCCTCCCGTTAAACATTCGGCTTTCAAACAAATCATCCCATGTCATGCGGGCACCATAGTTCTTCCCATTATATACCTCGTACTTACAAAAGATCGGCCTCATATCCGGGTAGTATACCCAGAATAATTCTGTAGGACCAAGGTCGATACCCTGTGAAGTAATGATATTCTTCACGGGAGCAATTCCCAATATCCTCCAGAACAAGCGTGAGCTTTCTTTGTCGAAGATCACTTCTTCTTTGATCCTGAATTTGTAGAATGAGTCCCAGTTTACTTCGGGAGTAACTTTCTTACTTCCGGTCTGGTTACCATTCTCATCAAAAATAGGTACGTCAATAGCTTCACCGAGAACCTGCCTTGCCACTTCCTGCTTAGTCATTGGCGTCGTAAAACGATCGTCAATACTATTGAAAACGGTCACAGAACTGTCCTGGATCGCCTGTAATAATATAGCTATAAAACGTTGATTACCGTTGTCTTCTTCTGCGGCGTAGTTGAATGGCAGGTTTATTTTTTCCCTGGTATCGATTTCACGCCATATTTTATGACGGTAAACCGCATCATCTGCACGCAGGTTTTCGTAATCAAGTGGAGTTCTGTCCTTTAATACAGCTTCATCCACCGCTGCATCACGTCTCAAAGACTTTTTCACCGGTTTGATGAGGGTATCAACAGCAGGTTCAGCAACGGCTGCCACTGTAGCAACAGTATCAACTGTAGCTTCTGTGGGCTGAATCTTTGTGTTCGTCTTAGTCTTTGTAGTCCTCTTGGTAGATTTCCTGGTTGTCTTCTTCTTTTGTGCGAAGGCAACATCCGAAAATCCTCCTATCAGGACCACCAGGAAAAGGACTCTTAAGAACGTTTTTTTCATAGTTGTATTTTTTAATATAGGGCGATTGATTTACCATCGATGCCTCTCACGCCATCCGGACCCTGCACTTTTACGTTATCGAAAGTAACCACAGATCCAGGCTGGCACCTAGAGAAAAATGACGAAATACCTGCAAGGCTGTTACCAGTAAGCTGGCTCGTTACCACGTTCGGGAAACCTGCTCCTGAAAAATAAACTGTAGCACTAACGATCTTGAACTGAAGATCGAAGTCAAAGTTTTCCAACTCTGCACGGCAGAATTGCTGGTTTTTGAACTCTACAGATGGCATCCTTACTTTACCAGTTCCTACTTTAAATACAGGATCCGGAATTTTCTTAACGCGGAAAGCAAAAACACTTGGTTTTCCTTGCGGAGAAACCGTGATGTTTGCCGGTCCAACTGTGGTTACACGAACTGTTCTTTTTGAACCTGTACCAGAGATCGTTCCACCAGTCATTGATACATTTGTTTTATCCCAACCTGTTGGAGATCCGATTGTAACAGGGTTATCAACTCCGATGTAGAACACGTTCATTTTGTCGAGCATAACCGCAGCGCCACCAGGTGTACCTACAGTATATTCAACGTCTTTTTCAAGTTTATCTTGTGTTCCATCAGGTTTTGTATAAGAAATAGAAACATGCACTTTTTGGTTTCCTCCGCCTGATACATTGAATTTCTTTTCAGCAACACCTTTTTCATTTAATGCTGTTGGTGTACCGCCAATAGAAATTACTGGTTTTGACGCGTCGTTGAATGCTCCCACTCCCGCAGTAACGATCAATTCTTCACCTGGCATCAGGTAAGTAGAGTTTGCAGTTGCGATTGGTTCAAACTTATTAAGTATGAATTTAACTTCACCCACTTTAGTGTGACAAAAACCAGAAACGAGGTTTTCTGAGTTTTTAACGTTGTTTTGGAACTTACTTAAAAGTGTAAGTGCCGCAACGGTCGGTGTCATATGAAAGAAAGCTTCAGTAAATTCTTTCTCCTTTCCGTCCTGTCCTTTTTGAGGAGCCACATCAACAGGGAAAGTGTTTTCAAACTTCTGCTTGATTTCGGGATCAATTCCAAGCATAGCTGTTTTGTAATCCTTCAATCTTTTTTCCAATTCAGGTCCTTGTTTTTGCCCACCTTCTCCGCTACCGAATAAACGGGTAGCAGCTTCAAGATCATCTTCCTTAAATTGTTCAACCTGTTTGCCGTCTACATCAACCATCTTTGACCCGGCCTCCTTCTTAAGCTTGGTTTTCAGATCATCGATATAAGCGCTGAGGTCAGTAGAAAGTTTCTTTGCACGCTCAGCTTTTTCATTCCAGATTGTTGCTTTTTCCCTTGTTCCCGGATCCGCCATTTTAGCCTTCAAAGACTCATAAATGGTAGCGTTCGCGGTAGTAAGGTTATTATTTGAAGTGATCAAACTTTTATCAACCACTTTAAATGCATTCAAAATTTCAGATGATACGTTTAGTGCCAATAGTGCAGTTAACACCAGGTACATCAGGTTAATCATCTTCTGCCGGGGCTCTTTAGGTAAAGCCATAACGAATAGATATTATAATGTTTTATGAATATTGTTGGATATTAAAATCAAATCTTACCTTCCCTGCATTGCACTCAGCATATTACCATACACTGCATTCAGTTTGCCAAGGTTAGTTGCCAAAGCACCGATTTGCTCTTTAGCTTTGTTAGCATCATCCACGCTACTCATCATAGCCTGGCTTGCTTCTGCCATTTTACCATAGAACCCATTTAATGCTTTCAGGTGGTTATTGCTTTCTTTCAATTCCAGTTCATAGATCGTATTCAATGAACCAAGGTTTTTAGTAAGAACCTGAACCTGCTCATGAAATCCTTTTGCACTTTCAGATGCATTATTGAAAGAAGCCATTGTATTGGCGCTGTTGGTAAATGCTTTAGACATTGTACCAATCGCTTCAGTAGCAGCCTTCGTTTTTTCGCTGAAATCGCTTGTATTTTTTACCACGTTGCTAACATCAGTAATACCTGATACTGAAGTTCCCAGTTTTTGGAACCCTTCACCTAACCTCTTCAGGTTTGCAGGGGTAATGTCAGCTTCCTGGAGCATTTTATCCATATTGTTCAATGCAGGATTACCTACAGGAACAGCCTTGGCGCCATGCGCTTCAAAATCCTCTTTAACAGGTGGATAAATCAAATAAAGAATACCATAAAGTAAGAAGATCAATGCCTCCGTATAAAGACCAATCTTCAACCAAAGATCTGCTATTGGTGTGTGAAGGATTTTCTGCAACGCACCAAAGATAACCGCAGCAGCGGCAACAGAAACTGCAACATCCATCCATTTACTAACGTTAGAAGGAATTTTAACTGACATGTTTTTTAAAATTTTAGGTTTTAAGTGGGATTGTTTGTTTGAATTTGAAAGATAAAAATATTTAGAATAACAACCCGTTCTTAAGTATTAAGAACGGGTCATTATACCATTAATTAGTTCATTAAAGTTTTGCTATATTATTTTCTTTTAGCTGAGGGTGGTAAATCGATTACACAACGGAATCCAATATAAGATTTAGCTGTATCCTGGTATTCATAGCTACGGGTGCTTACCTGCAACATATGTCCAACATCTTTCCAGCTACCACCACGTACCACTTTACGTTTCATACGCGGAGGATCAGAATCTTTTGCATTCCAGCGAATATCCGGGTTCATATCATGTTGGAAATTGTAACCTCCTTCATAATATAAAGAAGCTGTCCATTCCGCAACATTACCAGCCATGTTATACAAACCAAAATCATTTGGCCAGTATGCATCTGCCCTTACAGTATAAAAACCTCCATCTTCAGGATAATTTCCACGACCAGGTTTGAAGTTTGCTAATAAACAACCCTTTTTGTTCCTCAGGTAAGGACCGCCCCAAGGGTATGGAGACTGTGAACGTCCGCCTCTTGCAGCATATTCCCACTGCGCTTCATTTGGAAGCCTGAAGTCAGATTCCGGAGTCTTTTTCTTTGACTCCAGGAAAGAAGTCAGGTAATGTGTACGCCACTCGCAGAAAGCAGTAGCTTGTTTCCAGTTCACCCCTAAAACAGGATAGTTGCCGTATGCAGGGTGATTGTAGTATTTTTTAGCCATTGGCTCATTGTACGAGTAAGAGAAATCCCTGATCCAGCACAAAGAATCCGGGTAAACAGGAATCTTCTGTTTTACAATGAATGCAGAACGTGGAATAGTCACGTCCCTGTTTTGAGCAGCAGCTTTGTAATCAAATATTTCAGACTGGTAAACAATTTTGTTTGCATCCAGTTCTTTTTTTCCAAAAATACGGTTGTCCGGAGTCACGATGATAGCATCAATCTTTTCAATTGTTGCTTTATCACCCCATTTAATAGTGCTGGCTTTTTTCCAGTCAACATACTCATTTCCATCCTGGCCTTGTTTCACATAGCCCATCAGTTTCGCAGCAATCGAATCCCTAACCCAGTTTGTGAACTGACGGTATTCATTATTGGTGATCTCTGTAGCATCCATCCAAAATCCACTGATTGAAACTTGCTTGTTGCGTGCGGTGTAGGCATAGTTAACATCCTCGTCACTCGGGCCCATGTGGAAAGTTCCTGGCGGAATATAAACCATGCCCATCGGCCTGGTCAGGTTCCACCTCGCTCCGGGGGCAACTCCATGGAGCTGACCATCGTTCGGTAAGGACTTACCTTTACTTTTTGAACTTTTACAGCTGCTGAAAGCAGTTGCGATAGCTAAAACGGCTATCAAGTAGAAAAACCGATTGTTCATTTTTTTATACTTTGAGGGTAATGGGCAAATGTAATGATTATTTTGATTCATTATCATTTTGGGTTTTTATTCCCCTAAAATTTTTTACACAAAATTCCATGCCCGATTTTCTTAAACGCCTAAGTTATCCATTTATTGTGAACCCCAATATTAATCAGTATTAATTTTCAGTAGTTTTTCTAAATCCGCAACGGCGTCTACAGGTGCCAAACATGCGTAATTCCTGCAAAGAAATATTAAAGGACGTTCGCCATATATTTTATTTTTTAATAATGGCAAATCATTCTCCACTTCTGCGCTTTGCAGAACTTTGCCAGGTAGGTAAATCTTCAGAACATCTTTCAGGAGCCGGGATGTATTTTTCCCTGTAATAGCGATCTCGTTTGCACCCAGCATTTGCCTGATTACAAGATTAGCCCAAACAGCAAACGACCCCGGATATTTTACTAGTATGTCCATCAAAGCAATTAACATTTTATTGGCAATTGCGGACCATTCCTGCTCATCAAAAACCATTGCCAAATAGAGCAAATTTGCCGCCATGGTACTGTTACCTGAAGCTGTGGCCCCATCATAGATTTCCAACTTTCTAGCTACGATATCATCCTGGTCCTGGTGGGTGTAATAGAAAAACCCGGCTTTCGTATCCAGGAAATTCGCAATTACATAACCGGTTAGTTTGTGGGCCTGCCCCAGGTAGGTTTGATTACCGGTTATTTCCTGGAGCTGGATACTCGCCTGGATCAAATATGCAAAGTCATCCAGGCAAGCCGGGTGCCTTGCCTGCCCATTTTTGTAAGTATGATGGGTTATTTTGCCGTTTTTATTGAATTTATTCAAAAGGAAATCAAAAAGCAATACAGCATTGTTTTTGTGTTCATCGCTTCCAAATGCCGCCGCAGCTTTACAAAAAGCGGTCACCAAAAGCGCATTCCAGCCCAGGATGATTTTATCGTCGATTGCGGGTTTGACCCGTTCACTTCTTTTTGCAAGTAATTTTTTTTCTGCACTATCCAAAATGCCCGTTAATTGCCCGATTTCAATGTTATTTTCTCTTGCAACAACTTCTTTTGACAAGACAACATTCAGGATATTTTTGTGTTCCCAGTTACCCGTTGCCGTTATACCATAATAATCGCAGAAAATTTTTGAATCCTCTTTTAAGATCTCATCGATTTCAGCTTTATCCCAAACATAAAATTTTCCTTCAACCCCTTCACTATCGGCATCAAATGCAGCATAAAAACCGCCAGCGGGATCCTGCATTTCCTTGATTAAAAATTGCAGCGTCTTTTCTGCTGTTTCCCTGTAAAAATCATCCTTTGTTACCTGGTACGCATCGCATAGCACAGTTACCAAAAGTGCATTATCGTACAACATCTTTTCAAAATGCGGGACAAGCCAGGCAGCGTCTGTGCTATATCTTGACATACCTCCGGCGAGATGATCATAAATACCACCTTCCGTCATTTTCCGAAGTGAAAGTTCGGCTTGCTGCAATGCTTTTTTATCTTTAAAAAAATGCCCGAAAGCCAGCAGGTATTGAATGGAAAAAGTTTGTGGAAATTTAGGAGCATTCCCAAAACCACCGTAACGAGTATCCGCAGTTTTGAGGATATTGTCAGCAATTTGACGACATTGCTCAGCCGTAAAAACATATGAAGTTGCAAATTCGTCTGTTAACAATTTCCCTGCTACAATATTGCCGGATGAATTGATATGTTGCAGCAGAATTTCGGCCTGCTTCTCAACCTCCTCCCGTTGGTTTTTCCATATATCATTGATATAAGATAACAACTCAGTCCAGGAAGGGCGGTTAAACGCTTTTTGAGGTGGAAAATAGGTCCCTCCATAGAAAGGCTTTGCCTCTGTAGTGAGAAAAACATTCAATGGCCAGCCGCCGTTTCCTGCAATGGCTTGTACAGCATCCATATAAATATGATCAAGGTCCGGGCGTTCTTCCCGGTCGATCTTAATGTTTACAAAATGCTCGTTCATATACTTTGCAACTTCTTCATTTTCAAAACTTTCTCTTTCCATTACATGGCACCAGTGGCAGGCTGCATACCCAATACTCACCAAAATCGGCTTGTCCATTGCTTTTGACTTTGCCAACGCCGTTTCACCCCAGGGGTGCCATTCAACAGGATTATGAGCATGTTGCAGGAGGTATGGACTTGTTTCATTAATCAATTCATTTGTAAAAATGTGTTCCATTGTATAAAATTAATTGTTTTGGCGACGGCTTATGCCTTCATTTTCTATAGCAAAAAAGGTACATGAAAATCAAAAATGTGAAGTTCTTCGAGAAATGCAGCCAGGATCCGGGCAGGTGAAAGGGCTTAGCTCATAAGGATGAAAATTGTGTCAAAAATTTTGTGTCAAAAAAAATGACACAAAATTTTTGACACAAAATCACCGGATTTTAATGTCAGGCGACTCCTGCAGCTTAGACAAATACAACAAAAACAAACAGGGATTACTTTTTTACCGAATCCAGTATAAATTTCTCCAGGGCACTGATCATACTCGGTGCCTGCGGCTGTGGCGCTTTAATATCAAGTATCAGCCCGGCGTCTTCTGCAGCTTTAAAAGTATTTGCGCCAAAGGCCGCGATCTTGGTTCCGTTCTGCTTAAAATGGGGGAAATTTTCCATCAGGCTTTTTACACCTCCAGGCGTAAAAAAGCAGATCACATCATAGTTCCTGGCAATAACGTCTTTCACATCATTGCTGACGATCTTGTAAAGAACTGGTGTCGCATACTCGCAACTGTGGGCCTTTAGCCAGTTGGTAATTTCACTATCGAAAGATTCTGAGCAGGGATATAAAAATTTTTCGTTGTCTTTATGTTTATTGATAACATCGAAAAGACTTTTGTTTAAGCCATCAGCTCCATAAAAAACCTTTCGCTTACGGTATAAAATGAACTTTTGAAGGTATAAGGCGACAGATTCGGTGATGCAAAAATATTTTGTGTCCTGGGATACAGTTACTTTTAATTCATCGCAGGTGCGAAAGAAATGATCGATGGCATTACGGCTCGTAAAAATAACAGCGCTGTAAGCGGCAATATCAATTTTTTGCTTACGAAAGTCTTTAGAAGGGATGCCTTCAACCACAATAAAAGGATGGAAATCAAGACTTAGATCATATTTTTTTGCCAGGTCAAAGTACGGAGATTTCACGCCTTCCGGTCTTGGTTGGGTAATAAGTACTTTCTTAACCGATTTAATGGCAGGCTTTTTTACATCGTTTTTTAGCATACTTACATATCCAAATGTGCTGCAAAATTACAGGTTTTTAGTGAGAATTATCAAAGCGAATTTATAAATCAATAAAAGTGGTAATAACTCAACGCCTACAATGTAGAGTAAAAAATGAAAGCCACTCACCTTAAGCTTTGATTGCAGCAATCCATAGCTTCTGAAAAAGCGCATGATAAACATTAAAACAATTATAATGTAGGAAATAAGGACCGCAACATTTACCAGCCCGGGCATTGAAAAAGGTATGATAACCACGATGGGTACAAGACAAATCGCAATGATCTTGTTGATCAGGAAAACGATAAAAATATAGGTCTCTGATTCTTCAACATAGCCTGTTAACCAGCCAGCAAATTTCAAAGTGCAGAATTTTGCAACATATACCAGGAAAAGTCCGGCGATGCAAATTGCCAGTACATTCCAATTATTATAAGTTGCTTTTCCAAAATAATTTAAAAGCAGGTATATGTACCATCCTCCTATGACTATAAAAAATATATTGAAAAGCATGGAAGGAAGCTTTGCCTGTAACAACTGGTCTGTTAATTGCCCCTGCCGCAATGATGTATTAAAAAAAACACGTACAAGATTACTGAAATACCGGGGCCAGACAATCTTTAAAATCCCAAGAAACAAAAGGATCAATGCCAGCAGGTAAAAAACCAGGTCTTTCGGGATATAGTTTCGCGGCGACTGTATCACGGATACTGTGCTAGTGCTGCTATTAAGAAAAATATTTTCTTTTAGAATTTCCTTTAACCCGTAAGGTTTAACGTTGGCCGGCGCATTCAGAATTTTCGATAAGCTGTCGGAAGGCTTTAATGCAGTTGAATTCAATGGAACGCTGCCTGGTATCGCAATACCATTTAAACTGTCATTGACAGGTAGTGTATCTGTTTGCTGTGCGTTTATACCTACCTGTAATAAAAAACAGCAAAAAATTAAAAACGCCTGTTTTAACATTCCTGGGTTGTTGGGTACAAAAATAATTAAACCGCCATCGTTATGTTCAGTTCAGCCAATTTATGATCAAAAATAACTCACGTATCCAAAGTGAATTTTCGAGGATTCCTTTAGGCTGAATTTTACATCGTCTCTTTTTCCTACGGCGTAACTGATATTGATCAATCCGAGTTTGGCTTCATATACCAGGCCAAGCCCTGCGCCAAGAAATTGATTTTTTGTATTTACCGATTGGTATTTGCTCCTCGTTAATCCATAATCAACAAAAACAAAAATATAAGAATTCAAATCGAAAAGATTACGGTACTCTAACGTGCCGACGCCATAACGTGTTGCATAAATGCTTTCTTCATCAAATCCCCGTAATAATTTATACCCTCCAATCTGGAAAAGTTCATTGCGGAAAATATCAGGACTGTTATAAAAACCTGTATTAACCGCGGCTTTAAAGGTCGAGTATTTTCCAACCGGAAAATAGTGAGCACCAGCGAGCACTACCCGCAGTTGGTAGCTCCTGGGTTTAATCGAATCGTATAACGTGGAATAATCAAATGCCGGGTCCTTGATATTTACGATATCAGCATTCTTCTTTACATTTTTTATACCCACAACTGTTGCAATGTTTACTTCATTTCCTGATCTTGGGTTATAACGATAGTTCGTTTTTATCCAATCATAATTTAACCCAACATTCGCCGAACGCACATCAATATTCGGTGGTAATTGTTTTTGAGCGATGACCTGGTTGGTATCAATTCCACCAGACAATAGCGAGGTGCTTTGCCACTGCAGGAATATCTTTCCTGTTTTATGTGCAGACAGTAAATACTGTACACCCAATTGTGTATTCACCTGCAGGTAACTGGAATCCTTTTTAAAGAGGTCAAACAAAAAGTCAAAGCCGAATGCTGAATTAAAAATATATGGCTGGGTAAACCCAAGGTTAAGCCTGGGAGATTTGGGCTGCAATTGCTGCCATTTTAAAAGAATGCGTTCACCGCCACCCAGCATATTTTTTAAATCCAGATTAACATCACCGGTTAGCTGCAGTTTTCCCGAATTGTTACCGTCGGGCATAAAACCCACGATAAAATTTACCTGGCTGCTTTTCTTTGGTTCAATATAAAGGTTTAAAACTGCCCCCGAGCCAAGCATTGTTAAGTCTGATGATTGTACTGCTTTCACATAGGGCAGTTCCAGGATGCGCTTGTCAACCTCAGCCAGTTTTTCTTTATTATAAGGGCTTCCTTTGGGAATGTATAGATATCGTTGCAGGAACTTTTTGCTGATCTTCGCTTTGCCTACAATTCGTATACTGTCTATATGGTAAAATACCCCTCTATCTACCCGCAGCAACGCACTTATCTTATCTTCCTTAATCGTTATACTATCCAGGTAAACGGCTGCAAAGGGATAACCCGCGTTCTCATATTGAGTTAAGATGCGCTGTTGTAATGATTGTAATTGAAGAAGATTCATTGGCTTATTCAAAAAACTATTTCCCCGGAATCCACTTTCGTCCAGTATTTTCTTATCAATGCCAGGTACAGACAGCTGCACCCAACTATATTTAATACCGAGGTAAAGGTTAGTATGAACAATGGAGGAGTCAGTCCAGAAACTATCTACCGAAGCAACTGGGTATCCCTTTGAAGCCAGTAAAGATGGCAATGTATTTATATATTCCAAAACGGCTACTTCGCTGTTAAAGCCTGTTTGGAGTTTCAGTTCCTGCGGATTAAACGAGCTATCTTTGTCGATGTAATGAATGTTGAGTAAATAGGCATTTTTCGAAGCATTTGGTTCCTGTGCCTGTGCAAAAAAGATAAAGCAACAGCAAGCTAAGATTGCAATACAATTTTTGAAACAGTGCGAACAGGCAATTTTCATGCAGTTTGGGGGTCCAGTTATTCTAAAAAGTAAATTTACAATCTTTGGCGGGCATTTATATTCATATTCCGTTTTGCAGGCAGGCATGCACTTATTGCAATTTTCATTTTTCTACACTTGTAAAACAAAAACCGGAAATGGTGGCAGCCATTATTAACGAGATCCGGCTCACCGAAGGCTTTATAAACCCTGCCGAGACTATTGACACAATTTATTTCGGAGGTGGCACACCCAGCTTGTTATCCATTGATGAGCTGTCGGGTATTTTAGAAGCGATCCATAATAAGTTCCAGGTTGCTGAAGGAGCGGAAATAACTTTGGAAGCCAACCCCGATGATATTAATAAATCCATTCTCAAACAATGGTTGGCAGTGGGCGTCAACAGGCTTAGCCTCGGTATTCAGTCTTTTAAAGAAGAAGAGTTAAAATGGATGAACAGGGCGCACAATGCAACCGAATCACTTTTAAGCATAAACGAAATACAGGACGCCGGGTTTGATAATTTTTCTGTTGACCTCATCTTTGGTTCTCCCCTGTTAAGTAAGGAAGAACTTGAAAAGAACCTGCAGGTTATTTTTGAAAAGAACATCCCGCATGTTTCCTGTTATGCCCTTACCATAGAACCGAAAACCGTTTTAAGCAAACTGGTTGAACAAAAAAAATCGTTACCCGTCAGCAGTGAAAAACAGGCCGAACAATTTCTTTTGGTAATGAATGTGATGCAAGAAAACAATTACGATCACTACGAGATCAGCAATTTTGCAAAAGCGGGAATGCGTAGTAAACATAACAGCAGTTACTGGCAGGGAAAGCCATATTTTGGTTTTGGACCTTCAGCGCATTCTTTTAATGCAATAAATACCAGGCGATGGAATATTGCCAATAATGCGCTCTATATCCAATCCATTAAACAAAATAAAATTCCATTTGAAGAAGAATTCTTAACAGAAACCCAGAAATTAAATGAGTATATCATGACTTCACTAAGAACAATAGAAGGCATTGACACAAAATTTATTGAACGGAATTTTGGAGTTAACCGTGCAAAGGAATTGGTTGCGTTGTCAGAGAAATATGTAGTGAGTAATAAACTCCTTTCAAAGGAGCAATATCTTGTACTTACAAATGAAGGAAAATTGTTTGCAGATGGAATTGCATCAGATCTTTTCTTCTAGCGGTGTGAATGCCTACGAACATATTTAACTATCTCAGCTAGTGTAAGAAAAGCCACCATTATTAAAATGACCGGGGCAGGAATATTTGAAAATGATAATGGCATTGCAAATATTTAGGTATAAACTTAGTCAAATAAGGAAAAGAGAGTGTGTTAATATTTACCGCCGGCAATTATACCAGTGTTGTTTCAATCTGGGCAAATTCTGCCTGGGCCCGCCCGTTTTCCCAGAGTATCTTGTAAACAGCTTCGGCAATCGGCATATCTGCTTTGATATTCTGGTTGATAATGTGCATACACTTACTGGCATTATAACCCTCGGCCACCATGCTCATTTCAAGCTGGGCAGCTTTTACAGAATAACCTTTACCGATCATATTACCAAACGTACGGTTACGGCTAAAGAGTGAGTAGCAGGTTACCAACAAATCTCCAAGATATACGGATGCCGCGTAATTGTGGTGTTGAATGGGAGAACTTGCCTTTTTATGATCTATATAACCCACTTCTGCATTTATGATCCCGGCTTTACGAAGAAAACCCGCCATTTCATCGGCGCTGTTTGCAATTAATACGCTTAAAAAATTATCCCCGTAATCAAGGCCGTGCGCAATGCCCGCACCAACTGCGTAAATGTTTTTTAGTATGGCTGCATATTGAACACCGTAGATATCTTTATTATGAACCGTATTCAAATAGGAGTTCTTAAAATGTGCCGCGATCTCCTGCGTAACTTTTTCGTCAATTCCCGTAAATGTGAGGTAAGATAATTTTTCCGCGGCAACTTCCTCGGCATGGCAGGGCCCCAATACCGCGAAATAGTTTTCAAGCATAAAGTTGAACTGATCTTTTAAGTAATCATTCAGCAAAAGATTTTGTTCGGGCAGAATTCCTTTTATGGCAGAGATGATCTTTTTTCCTTCGAATATCTTTTTATCAAGTTTTGACAACACTTCAACAGCATAAGCAGATGGAATTGCAACCACGATTGTCTGTGAGTTCTTAATTACTTCTTCAACACTGGAAGTAAGTTTCAGTTTATTTATATCGAAACGTGCAGAAGTTAAATATTGCGGATTATGGTGACGGTTATTGAAGAGTCGAATAGCTTCTTCGCTGCGGTTCCACCAGTAGATTGTATGACCGTTATCTGTCAGGATTTTTGCAAGGGCAGTGCCCCAGCTACCGCTTCCAAGGATTCCAAAGTTCATTTTTATCGTTAAACTTAAATTGAATAATATCTACGTAATTAATGATCATTTCCCGTTTCTCGTGCCTGGTTCCTCGTTGGTTCGTTATGTTTGAACTTTGTAATAAATAAAAACCCGCAAATTGAATGAAGTGAGAAACAAGAAACGGTTATAAACCAAGTTTCTCGACGGCAAGTTGCGCCGCAATCTGGCTTGCATCCTTCTTATTATATCCCTTCGCCTGTGATACGATCTCACCGTCAACCGTAGCCGCAATTGTAAACAGCCGCCGGCCATTTTCAAATTTTTCATCAAGGGTGGCAAATTCCAGCGCTTTCCCGTTTTTATTTGCCCAGCCGTACAGTTTGTTCTTAATATTGATCTCTACCGTTTCAAGATCATCAGTAAACAAATGTGGAAATATAATATATTCTTCTACCCACTGGTTTGTTTTTTTGTAACCCTTATCGAGGTACACTGCGCCTATCAATGCTTCCAGTGTATTACCAAATATCTGCGAAATCTTAAGCGCATTGTCGAACTTATTATAAAAAGTGATCTTCTTTAGTCCCATTTTCAACGCAATCTCATTCAGCTTTTGCCTGTTTACCATTTTACTGCGCATCTCGGTGAGAAAGCCTTCGCCTTTGTAGGGATATTTTTTAAAGAGATAGTGAGCGATAATCGAACTTAAAACTGCATCACCCAAAAATTCAAGCCGTTCATTGTTTTCATCAGCGCCTTCGCGAACAGAACGGTGGCTGAGCGCAGTTTTATATAAAGAAACATCACCCGGGGTAAACCCAAGTACATTATTGAGTTGTTTCTTAAACTCTTTTTTCTTTTTATCGTTCTGAAAAAAGTCTAATAAAAATTGCAAGCTAAATTAGATGTTTGGTCGAAATTAATGTTATTAATGGAAAAACGGAAACATTATTGAGGTGAATAAGTGAATGCTGAATAGTCAATGGTGAATGGTGAATGGTGAAAATATGAAGCATTTGGGTTTGAACAACGTTCTTAACCCATAAACTCCTAAACCTATAAACTTCTACAGGAACACGTTGCAAATAAAAGCAATAACTACGCTTTGTATTTTTTCATGATCACGCTCGCGTTGTGGCCACCAAAGCCAAAAGTGTTGCTGAGTGCCGCGTTCACAACACGGCGTTGCGCTTTGTTGAAAGTGAAGTTGAGCTTTGGATCCAATTCAGGATCGTCGGTAAAATGATTGATGGTTGGTGGGATAATATCTTTTGTTACTGCCATGATGCAGGCCAGTGCTTCCAATGCACCCGCAGCTCCAAGGCAATGGCCGGTCATACTTTTTGTGGAGCTGATGTTTAATTTATAGGCATGTTCACCAAATACACTAAGGATAGCTTTGGTTTCGGCAATGTCACCTAACGGTGTTGAAGTTCCATGAACATTAATATAATCAATGTCTTCAGCTTTCATATTTGCGTCCTTCAGGGTAACAACCATCACATTCTTTGCGCCCAATCCTTCGGGATGAGGAGCAGTGATATGATAAGCATCTGCCGTGCCACCCCCACCTGCCACTTCGCAGTATATTTTCGCACCGCGTGCGAGTGCATGTTCAAGACTTTCAAGTATCACCACACCTGCGCCCTCTCCCATTACAAAACCATCACGATCTTTATCAAATGGCCGGCTTGCGGTTTGTGGAGAATCGTTTCTTTCACTCAAAGCTTTCATCGCATTAAAGCCACCTACACCAGATGCGTTGATCACGGCTTCGCTTCCACCGGTAACAATCACATCGGCTTTACCGAGGCGAATGGCATCAAATGCATCAATAATTGCATTTGTTGATGATGCACATGCACTTACAACAGCGTAGTTAGGTCCGCGGAAGCCATGGCGCATGGAAATCTGGCCAGCGGCGATATCGAGGATCATTTTTGGAATGAAGAAAGGATTGAACCTTGGGGTACCATCACCAAGTGCATAATTGATCACTTCCTCCTGGAAAGTAATCAACCCGCCAATACCGCTGGCGAAAATAACACCAACCCTGTCGGGGTTTATATTTTCTTTGGTGATGCCGGCATCTTTTACTGCTTCATCACTGGCAATCAGTGCGAACTGGCAGTAACGATCCATTTTGCGGGCTTCTTTGCGGTCGAGATAAGTGGTGGGGTCAAAATCTTTAACCTCACAGGCAAACCGGGTTTTAAATTTCGTAACGTCGAATTGTTTGATATGATCGCAGCCGCTCACACCATTTTCCAAACCATTCCAATATTCTGCAACGGTTTTACCCAATGGAGTGATTGCACCCAACCCGGTAACTACTACTCTCTTTAAATCCATACAATTTGCCTGTGATAATTAAAAAGATAATTACTTGGCGTTTTCTTCCAAGTAAGATACAGCCTGCCCTACAGTGGTAATTGTTTCGGCCTGCTCATCCGGAATAGAAATATTAAATTCTTTTTCAAATTCCATGATTAATTCAACGGTGTCCAAGCTATCGGCACCTAAATCATTTGTGAAGGAAGCTTCAGGGGTAACCTCTGCTTCATCAACACCTAATTTGTCAACAATGATTTTCTTAACTCTTGTTGCAATGTCTGACATGGTAGTAAAATTTAGTTAATACAGCTGCAAAAATATACTTTTTGATCTAATTACAAAGAAATACTAAATGAGGGCCAATATTATAGCAAAATGATGCTTTTTAAGCGGTTGTAAATTTTTGACCCCTGTCATAAGCAAACCGAAAATAATGTATATTGTGTAGGTGCATTTACCCCAAACAATCACATAATCTTAATTAAATGGGTTTAAAACAGATTGACCACGGTACTCCTCAATACGAGCAAATGGTGAAGCTCAGGTACCAGATCCTGCGCCAACCCCTGGGGCTTGAGTTTACCAAAGAAGAGCTTGACAAGGAAAAAAACGACATTTTAATTGCCGCCTTTGATGATGACGATATGCTTGGGTGCTGTATGCTTTGTCCAATTGATAATACCACGCTCCGGGTACGGCAAATGGCTGTAAATAATAACCTGCAGGGAAAAGGTATTGGTGCTTCAATAATGGCATTTGCGGAAAACCTGGCTCGCGATAAAGGCTATCACAAACTCGTTATGCATGCCAGGAAAACGGCGATCGGGTTTTATGAAAAATTCGGGTATAAAGTGGTAGGAGATGAATTTACAGAAGTTAGAATCCCACATCATGTAATGGAGAAGAGTATTTAGCGGTTTAAAGGTTGCTATTTGGGGATCTTTGCGTCAAAGATCTTTCTTGCCTCATGTACATCATCGCCTTCGAATGCTTCTTTCGGAATAATGAAAAACGACCTGCTGTTAAAATATAAATGAAAAAAGTGTGGCGTTTCCAGCCATGAACTAAATTCTCTCCATTCCCAACTTCGGCTACCCTTGGCATTTTCTATTTCGAAGTAGGAAGCGGTAAGTGATGCCTTTAGGCGGTCTTTGAATACTGATGCTTTTCTGTAAACCACCCTCGGCAATATAAACCAGAATAAAACCATTAATATGAACCATAGTGCAGAGCTTAACAGGAAAGCAAGTGGTGATATAACCCTGAAAAAGAACAATGTTGCAGATAAAATAGCATATACATTCACCAAAATCATCATCACTTTGATTTCGCGGCGACTGATGAAATGGTAGCGCAGCGCCTGGATCACCTTATTCTTGTTATAAGTAAAAAATGCAGAGGTCAAAACAAATGATGAATTTTGGGTTATGAATTTAGAATTGTTTTGCAAATGTAGTTGCAATTATTCTAAACTTATCCATAACTACTTATTCGGGTTTCTTAACTGGCTTTCACTAATGCTCCATTCGCCCATTTTTTCGCCTTTCAAACCAAGGAACTCCACATTTATGGTACGTTCATTCTTTTTACCGCTGAAAGATATTCTTCCAAAATTCTGTGCTTCCACGAGTGTGTTATTTATACGATATGGATTATCCTTTTCTGCTCCTCTTACTTTACTTACACCTGCGGTATAAGGTGATATAGTAACATCATATAATGAATACAAACCTGTACGATCAAGTTTTATTACTTCACTGTGATGCCTGTCGCCGGTTAAAAATACCACGCCATTAATTTTGCGGTCTGCCAGGAAATCGATCAATTCATTGTATTCATAAGAGTAATGATGCATACATTCCCATTCATTTAATGGATTCAAAACCTGGCTACCTACAACAATAATCTTGAATGTGGCCTTGCTGTATAAAAGCGCATTCTTCAGCCACTCCATCTGCATGGGGCCGAAAAAAGTTTTTGCAGGCGATGGCGTCCCGTTCACGCTGTCAGCGATAAGGTCTTCACTCCTGAAAAACCGGTCATCGGTTAGAAAAAAATCCACATCACTATAACTGATTTTTGTATAAATGCCTTTTCCATCTTCACCATAACTTGGATTGAGCGAATAATTCCTGAAAATATTCCTGCTTTCATCTTTTAATATGAAACTCTTACCGGCATCATTTGGCCCATAATCGTGATCATCCCAAATTGAATACTGCGGCATTTTAGCCATGAATTCCTGTAACACTTTATGCGATCGATCTCTTGATGCTCTATAATTAAGGCCCCACACGGAATAAAAATCCACTTCTCTTGTGTACCAGTTGTCTCCCATCCATATGTGAAAAGCCGCGGGCGTCTTTGCCATTGTTTCAAATATAGATGAATCCCCTCCATATGGGATGCCCGGCCTGTCATAAATTCGTTCGTTAAAATAAGCACAACTACCAGCAAGAAAACTGAAATCCGGGGCAGGCTTACGGAACTGCCAGAGTTCCTTTGTTGTGAAAGACGTTGTAAAAGGAGTAGTTATCGGTTTGCCATCAACATTGAGCTGATATATGTATTCTGTATTGAGATCGAGCCCGTTTAATTCTATTTTTATAGGATTGAATTCTTTGCCAAGCGTTCCGTTAAAAACTACTTTTTTAATTGCTTTAGGATCTTTTTGCGGGTAGTATTTTACAGAAACATTTTTTACAGCGGGCATCACTTCTGCCCAAATAGTAGCATTGCGTAATTCAACATTTCCTGCCCAGGGACCAGACTTAAGCCCGTTTGTTTGTGCAACTACCGAAGCACTTATAAATGTGGATACCAGGAGAATGAAAAAAATGTGTTTCATGAATGCTGAATTATGAATTGTAAAAAATTTACTATAACAAATGTAGCTTCAATTCTCACAAACACATTCAGAATTCATAATTCATAATTTATAATTAATCAGGCAAGTTTATCATTTTCCCTATGCCTGTTCAAATCCCTCGATGATTTCTTTTCGAAATTGCGTTGAAGTGCTTCAGTGAGATTCACATTTGTTTGATTGGCCAGGCAGATCAATACCCAAAGTATGTCGGCCATTTCATCGGAGATGTCTTTTCCTTTGTCGGATTCCTTAAAGGATTGTTCACCATAGGTTCGTACCATTATCCGGCTAAGCTCTCCCACTTCTTCCATAAGGATGCCGAGATTGGTGAGTTCGGAGAAATATTTTACGCCAATGGTTTTTATCCAGGTATCTACGTCGGATTGGGCTTGTTGAAGTGTCATAACACGAATTTTTATACACGAATTAGAAAACAACTCTTTGTGATGTGAACGAGCGTTGACCAAAATTAGCAATAATACCCAGTTGTAAATTTGAAACTTTGAGGTAGTTGATCGTTTGTTTTACAAAACGGTCTACGATCATGGAAGTAGCTTTTACCTCAAGAATGATTGAACCAAATACAATAAAATCAGCTATGTAGCTATGACGTAAGCTTAGGCCTTTATATTCGATAATGAATTTCTTTTCCCGGCGATAAGGAATTTTATGATTTTTGAATTCAATTTCGAGTGCATCCTTGTAAATTATTTCTTTAAATCCCGCCACCAATGCGGCATGTATTTCCATGCACAGCCAACCAATCTATAAGATTCTTCTTTGAGTATTATTTCAGCCACAATACAGATATTATTGGGGAAACCTCTGTATTAATGCGTGAAATTCGTGTCCAAAAATTCGTGTTTTTTCTTTGAAACTTATGGTATTATTCCCTTTGTTTACTGTCAATCCATATTGTAACCGGTCCATCATTTATTAATTCAACCTTCATATCTGCACCAAATTCTCCTGTGAATATTTCTTTCTCCAGGTCCTTTTCAATTTGTTTTATCAATGCCTCATAGAGCGGAATTGCGATATTGGGTTTTGAGGCTTTAATATAACTGGGACGGTTACCCTTTTTTGTTTGTGCATGTAATGTAAACTGGCTTATTAGTAAAATATCACCGCCGGTTTCTTTTACAGAAACGTTCGGCACTTTGTTTTCATCATCAAAGATCCTGAGGTTAATAATTTTATTGCTCAGCCATTCAATATCATTTAAATCATCGGCATCTTCAATTCCAACAAATACCAGCAAGCCATGTTTAATGGCTGATTTTAATTTATTGTCTATTGTTACGGAAGCCTTTAAAATCCGTTGTATCAGTACCCGCATGATTTAACCTAGATTTAAAATACAAGATAGGCCGATTGTACGTTAAAACAGGTACCTTACCTTATATTACTACGACAAAAATCTACTTCAAAAAAAATTATTCTTTCCACAAAAAGTGCAAAACTCACGAAATGCACTAGCAGGCTGACTTGAGTAATTATTCACATATTTTGTCCACAGTTTGGGGATATAATCAACACAAAAGTTTAGGCACAAGAGATATTTTCGCTCTCCTGCGGGATCGTAAAAACCTGACCTTACTAACTAAATAACTAATAAACTATGCCAACTAAAAAGCAACCTCTAAAAGCGCTCGGCTTTAGCCGGCAGTTCACGAGAGATGGCGTGAGCCCATATGATATGTTTGACTACGACTACAGGACCTCGGTGATAAAAAACCCGACCGGTGAAGTAGTTTTCCAGATGGACAATGTGGAAGTGCCAAAACAATGGAGCCAGATAGCAACAGATATCCTGGCCCAGAAATATTTCAGGAAAGCGGGCGTGCCACAAGCTGACGGCAGCCTTGGAAGAGAAACTTCTGTAAAACAGGTAGCACACCGTATGGCACATTGCTGGAGAGTGTGGGGTGAACGCTACAATTATTTTGCTACAGCAGATGATGCCCAGATCTTTTATGAAGAATTGGTTTATTCTATACTGAACCAGGCCTGCGTTCCCAACAGTCCACAATGGTTTAATACAGGATTGCATGAAGTTTATGGCATTACCGGTAAACCACAGGGCCATTATTTTGTTGACTCCAAAGATGGTCAACTGAAGAAATCAACTTCTGCATACGAACGCCCCCAGCCACATGCATGCTTTATATTAAGTGTGGATGATGACCTGGTAAACGAAGGCGGCATCATGGATCTCTGGGTAAGAGAGGCCAGGATCTTTAAATATGGAAGTGGTGTAGGTACAAACTTTTCCAGCATTCGCGGCGAAGGAGAAAAATTAAGCGGTGGCGGTACTTCAAGTGGCTTGATGAGCTTTTTGAAAATCGGTGACCGTGCGGCTGGCGCTATTAAGAGCGGTGGTACAACCCGCCGTGCGGCAAAAATGGTTTGCCTCGATTTAGACCACCCTGAAATTGTAAGTTTTGTAAACTGGAAAGTAAAAGAGGAAGATAAAGTGGCTGCCCTGATCGCTGCGGGATATCCAAGCGATTACGAAGGTGAAGCTTATCGTACGGTTAGTGGCCAGAACAGTAACAACTCCGTACGTATTCCTAACGCTTTCTTTAAAACCCTGGACGAAAATGGTGACTGGGAGCTTAAAGCAAGAAGCGATGGACGTACAATGAAAAGTGTGAGGGCTAAAGAGCTTTGGGAACAGATCAACTATGCCGCCTGGCGTTGCGCTGACCCGGGTACACAATATGACACTACAATCAACGAATGGCATACCTGTCCGGAAGGCGGCCCTATCAGGGCGTCTAATCCTTGCAGTGAGTATATGTTCCTGGACAACACTGCCTGCAACCTTGCAAGTGTAAACCTGCGTCGTTTCTTCAATGAAGCCGACAACACGTTCGATGTAAAAGGTTTTGAGCATACCTGCCGCTTGTGGACTGTTGTACTCGAAATATCTGTATTGATGGCGCAATTCCCTTCAAAAGAAGTAGCTCAGTTAAGCTATGATTACAGGACACTCGGACTTGGCTATGCAAATCTTGGGAGTATGTTGATGGTAAGCGGCATTGCTTACGACAGCGAAGATGCAAGAGGAATTGCCGGAGCGATTACCGCGATCATGACCGGTATTGCTTATAAGACCTCAGCAGAAATGGCCGGCTTCCTGGGGGCTTTCGACAGGTATACTGAAAACAAAGCCCATATGCTCCGCGTAATGCACAATCACCGTGCAGCTGCTTACGATGCAATGGATGCATACGAAAACCTCGAAATAAAACCAAAAGGAATCGATGCCAAATATTGCCCGGATTATTTATTAAAAGCAGCAACAAAAGCGTGGGATGACGCTGTACAACTAGGGGAAAAATATGGCTACCGCAATGCCCAAACAACCGTGATTGCGCCAACAGGAACAATCGGCCTTGTAATGGATTGCGACACTACTGGTGTTGAACCTGATTTTGCACTGGTGAAATTTAAAAAATTAAGTGGTGGTGGTTATTTCAAAATAATCAACCAAAGCGTACCACAGGCCTTGCGCAACCTCAAATACAACGAACAGGAAATAGAAGACATCGTAAACTTCGCAAAAGGCCATGCTACTTTGAAAGGTGCGCCATACATCAACGAGGTTTCATTGAGTGAGAAAGGTTTTCTGACTGCAGACATCGAAAAACTGAATGCGGCGATGGCAAGCGCTTTCGAAATTGGATTTGTATTCAATGTGTATACACTTGGTGAAGCATGCCTGCAACGTCTTGGATTTACAGCAGATCAATACAATGATTTTGGATGGAGCCTGCTGGAAGCATTAGGTTTTAGCGATTCAGAAATTGAAGCTGCCAATGTTTATATATGCGGCACAATGACTGTTGAAGGTGCGCCTCATTTAAAAGAAGAACATCTGCCGGTATTCGACTGCGCCAATAAATGCGGAGCTACCGGGCAGCGCTATATCCATGCACACGGGCATATTCGCATGATGGCAGCAGCACAGCCTTTCCTGAGCGGAGCGATCAGTAAAACAATCAATCTTCCGAATGAAGCAACGATGGAAGACATTGCTGACTCTTATCGCCTTAGCTGGGAGCTTGGCTTAAAAGCGTGTGCGCTTTATCGTGATGGATCTAAATTAAGCCAGCCACTGAGCAACAAATCAGACAAAAAGAAAAAAGAAGCTACTGAAGAAGCAGCTGTTGAAGCAACCGCACCTGTTGCACAACCAAGCACCATCGTAGATATGGGCAAGCTTACGATCGAAGAATTGCTGGAAGAAATGAACCGTCGCGTTCAGAGTAGTGCGGATACTTCACTGAAACGTCAGCTGGCAATGATCGTTGAACGCAGGGCTTTACCTGCAAAACGCAGGGGCTTTACGCAAAAAGCTAAAATTAATGGCCAGGCATTGTTCCTGCGCACCGGCGAATACAATGATGGTACTTTAGGTGAGATCTTTATTGATATGGCAAAAGAAGGAGCAACGATGCGTAGTATGCTCAACTGTTTTGCAATAGCAATCTCCATCGGTTTACAATATGGTGTTCCATTAGAAGAATATGTAGAGAAATTTGTATTCACCAGGTTTGAACCAGCAGGAATGGTGGATCATCCGAATATCAAAACCACAACTTCTATCATCGACTTCATGTTCCGTTCATTGGCGTATGAATACCTCGGAAGGAATGATTTAGTTCATGTACTTGACAAACCGGAAGTAATGAACATGGGCAACGAAGCCTGGGATATTGAATCTCCTACAATCGGTGAACGCAAGCCTGATCTTAGTGAAGTAAGGGTTGTTGGCAATGCTAACCTTCAGCCTGAAGGAGTAAAAGCACACAGAGCTACTGCATATGCTGCAAAACCAGCGGCAAACATGGATGCGGTAAGCCAGGCTAACAAATCAATGCAGGGTGACGCACCTGCTTGTAATACCTGCGGTCATATTACAGTAAGAAGCGGAACATGTTATAAATGTTTAAACTGCGGAAACAGCTTAGGTTGCAGTTAATTGGTTAAGTAAGTACCAAAGATGATAACGCCGCTCATTTGAGTGGCGTTATTTTTTTATTTAACCCCGGCAGGGTTAAGCCCTGTCAGGGCTAGAAAAAAAATTCAGCTAAACTAAATTTATATCAACCTCGATTTGCAATAAAAAGCACTTCCTTGTCTAAATTGGCAGATGCGTGTTATTGAAACATTGATACCGGGAAATATTTATCACATCTACAATCGCGGGATAAACGGCACTAATATTTTTATGGAAAAACGTAATTATTATTATTTCCTGGCCAAATACTGCCAATATTGCTCGACTATTCTGGAAACATATGCATATGCTCTCCTTCAAAATCACTTTCATTTGCTGGTGAAAATAAATGAAAATGTTCCCGGTAAAAAAACTACCGGAGCGAAAGTCATTGAATTAAATGCCTCCAGGCAACTATCCCACTTTTTTAATTCATATGCACAATCATTCAACAAAGCCTATAAAAGACACGGAACTTTATTTGAACAGCCATTTAGAAGGAAACATGTAGATAATGACACTTATTATACTTCGCTTATTTATTACATTCACCTGAATCCCCAACGGCACCAGTTCGTGGACGATTTCAGGGATTGGGAATTCACTTCCTGGCATACGATTATACATAATAAATCGTCATTTATCGCAAAGGACAGAGTTATCCATTGGTTTGGAACCATCGAGAATTTTAAGAATGTTCACTTGACTAAAGCAAGTTACTTCGATTACAACAGGTTTCAAATAGAATAACAGAACTTTAAAAGAAGCTCCATCACAGTCAGACAGGGTTATTAACGAATCTCCTATCTTTGCCGCCATGGCAAACGACATAATTAATAATTTCCAGGAGATCATTTCTCATTGCAAAGAATACGGTTATATTTTTCAATCATCTGAATTGTATGACGGGCTGAGTGCGGTATATGATTATGGACAAATGGGAGCGCAGCTTAAGAAGAACCTGCGTGATGAATGGTGGAAAAGCATGACCCAGCTAAATGAAAATATTGTGGGCATTGACGCAGCAATTTTCATGCATCCTACCGTTTGGAAAGCGAGTGGTCACGTAGATAATTTCAGTGATCCGATGATCGACAACAAAGACAGCAATAAAAGATACCGGGTAGATCACTTGATAGAAGCACACGCAGAAACACTGGACAAGGCCCCGGGTGAAGCGTTGCTGGCAGAAATGGATAAACTATTGGCCGCAGATGATTTTCAAGGGTTAAAAAAATTGATCGACGATAATAAAATAAAATGCGCCATCAGTAAAACTTCGAACTGGACAGATGTACGCCAGTTCAACCTGATGTTTTCTACCGAATTTGGAGCAACGGCTTCCGAAAACGAAGGAGATAACATGGTATACCTGCGCCCCGAAACTGCCCAGGGTATTTTTGTGAATTTTTTGAATGTTCAGAAGACGGGTAGGATGAAAATTCCTTTCGGTATTGCACAAACAGGTAAGGCCTTCCGAAATGAAATTGTAGCGAGACAATTTATTTTTCGCATGCGGGAATTTGAACAAATGGAGATGCAATTTTTTGTTCGTCCCGGCACACAGATGGAATGGTATAATTTCTGGAAAGAAGAAAGAAAAAAATGGCATGAAAGTATCGGTATTCCGGCAGAAAAACTTCGTTTTCACGATCACGTGAAACTGGCTCACTATGCAGATGCAGCGCTTGATATTGAATTCCAGTTCCCCTTTGGATGGAAAGAACTGGAAGGTATTCATAGCCGTACTGATTTTGATTTAAGTCAACACGCTAAATTCAGCAAGAAAAAAATTCAGTACTACGACAATGACCTTAACGAAGAAGGCAAACCTTATGGCAACTATACACCATACGTGGTGGAAACCTCTGTGGGCCTGGATCGTTTATTCCTTACCGTTTTGAGCATGGCATATGCAGAGGAAAAATGGACAAAGGAAGATGGCACTGAAGACAGTCGTGTTGTATTGAGAATTCCGGCAAAAATTGCTCCCACAAAACTGGCAATATTACCTCTTATTAAGAAAGACGGCCTGCCCGAAATTGCCAAATCGCTGATGAATGATTGCAAGGGAAGTTTTATGTGTTTTTGCGAAGAAAAAGATACTATTGGTAAACGTTACCGCCGGATGGATGCTATTGGAACACCTTTCTGTATAACAATTGACCACCAAACAAAAGAAGACAATACTGTTACAATTCGCTATCGAGATGATATGAAACAGGAAAGAATTTCAATGGCAGATGTAAAGAGGACAATTCTTGAAAAGATCGGTTAATAAGCTGAAATATTAATAAACGATATCTTAATTGCGACTAACCTGATTTTTCCCCGAAGTAGGGTATTTCATCATGACTCACTGTTTCTTTTTGATTCCAATAGGCCAGCGTTACCACATGTCCATCCGGAGTTTTTAACGTCCTTCCAAAAATGGCATTAATTGGATTGAATGTGTAATCTGTTACCCCTACTGTGAAAGTTTTGGGCGTTTCAACTACAGGTTCAGGTTCTGGCACTGCCTCCCCTTCTGCAGGTTTGGGAATTGCAGCAGCTTTTGGTGCAGGCGAAGCTGCCGCAACAACGGTATAATTATTAAACTCCAGCAACTGTTGTAGAAATGATAGTCGTTCAGGCGTTACATTTTTCTCCACAATACCACATTTGATACCATCCAGCTCTTCAAATTCATGATTCTTGTTTATTGCCATGAGAATGCTAATTAGATATTTTTAGTGATCGCAATTTTGATTAAACTACCAATGATTGAATATAATCATACACCCAGCTGAGTATTCCTGCTAATATGATACCAGCGCCACAAATATATAGACCGAGTTTTGCTGCAGGATGAATATTTATCTTTTCTACAGGGTGATCATTTTTATCCATGAACATCGCTCTAACCACGATCAAATAATAATACAATGATACGATCATATTCAAGGCGACAAAAATGATAAATCCATAGCTGCCCTTAAAAGCACCGGCGCTGATTAAAAACAATTTGCCAAAAAAACCGGCGGTTGGAGGAATACCTGCCAAAGAAAACAATGCGAGTGCCATTACCCAGCTTAATAAAGGATTGGTTTTATATAATCCCTTATAGTCATCGATCTTCTCTTTGCCTGTCTGTGATGAAATTGCATCTGCTACTCCGAATGCAGCAAGGTTTGAAAATACATAGATCAAAATAAAATAAACAACTGAGCTAATCCCCTGGGAAGAATTGCTGCTAACACCCACTAAAATAAACCCAACCTGTGCAATAGAAGAAAAAGCAAGAAACCGTTTTATATTTTGCTGCCGCAATGCGAATAAATTCCCTATCAACATGGTAGCAATACATAATAATAGCAACATATTGTACCATATGGCACTCATTGGCTGGAAAACTTTGTATAAAGCGGTTATAAATACAAACGCTACAGCTCCTTTGGAGATAACAGACAAAAATGAGGATGCAGCCATGGGACCTCCTTCATAAACATCGGCTGTCCATAAATGAAATGGAACAATTGATAACTTAAAGGCGAAGCCGGTAAATAAGAATACCAGGATCAAGACCTGGAGCGCACTGCCATCCAATGCAGCCGGTATCGTTGCAAAACTAATCGTGCCTGTTGCGCCGTATAACAATGAGATGCCAAATAATAAAACGCCGGAAGAAAATGCAGACGAAAGGATCATCTTCATCGCAGCTTCCGAAGCTATTTTCTTTTCTAAATCGAAATTAACCATTGCTGCAACGGGAATTGTTGCAAGCTCAAGGGATAAATAGAACATAAGCAGGTTCCCGCTCGAAATAAGCAGGAACATTCCAAGCGTTGCGGATAACATCAATATAAAAAACTCCGCCATGTGCTGATGCTGCCTAAACCAACCGGCAAACAATAATGAAATAAGATAGGCGCCCAGGTTCAGGATGTTCTTTTGAAAAGCTACTAATGCATTGGTATAAAACATATCGCCAAATAAGCTTCCTTCCGAATTGCAAAAGAAACCTGCAATAAAATTTCCAAGTAATAAAAACTGGACCAATACCAATAAGCTGTCATTCTTCATCCCCTTACTGATCTTAACAAACAACAGGATGAATATGATGACCGAGATCAACAATTCCGATTTCAACAGTGTGAAAAACTCATTCATTCAATCTCCTTTTATTGTGCGTTTGATATTTTCTGCATAATAATTTCTGATGCCGGGGTCACGAGGTCACTTAATAATGACGGTGCAATCCCAATCAATAAAATGCCTGCAAGCAGAACAATTGCGGCAGCTCTTTCATTCCAACTGGCATCGCTCAGCAATTTATAATCCTCCTTGATTGGCCCCATGGCTACCTGCCCAATTGCTCTTAGAATATAAACGGCCGTTACTACAATGGACATACACGCCACTATTGTTGCAACCCGGTGAAATGTATCAGGGTTTTGCCAGGAACCAACAAAAATTGTCATTTCAGCAACAAATCCGCTTAATCCCGGCAATCCGAGGGAACAAAGACCAACAATAAATAAAACTGTTGCAATAAACGGCATCACTCTCAATAACCCGCCCATTTCTTTTACCATCCTGGTATGCGTTCGTTCGTAGATCATTCCTATAACGGCAAAGAATAAGGCCGTCATCAGGCCATGCGAAACCATTTGCATTACTGCTCCCGTTATTGCAGTCTGCGTCAGCATGCCAATACCAAGCAACACAAAACCGCAATGGCTAACTGAAGAATATGCATTTATATATTTAAGGTCTTTCTGCATCATCGTAGCGAAAGCGCCGTATAAAATTGCTATAGAAGAAAGTATAATTATAATATTTGCATATTCTTTCGCTCCCTCTGGCATGATATAAGCAGCTACCCGCAAGCAACCATAGCCACCCAATTTCATAGAGATGCCGGCAAGGAACATGGATCCTGCAGTAGGCGCAGAGGAGTGACCATCCGGAACCCAGGTATGAAAAGGAAATATTGCCGTAAACACCCCAAAGCCAACAAACAGTAAGGGAAAACATATCTTCTGCGTCAGCGTTGGTATTTGTAATTGCGACAATTGCAACAGGTCAAACGTGTGAGCTGTTGTTGAGAAATATAAGCCCAGCAACCCTACTAACACCAAGGCTGAGCCGCCCATTAACATCAATGCAAGCTTATTCGCACTGTACTCTTTTTTACCACTTCCCCAGATACCGATCAACAGGTATTTTGGTATTACGGCTATTTCCAAAAAGAAGAACAGTATAAAGAGGTCCAGGGAAATAAAAAAACCATAAGCGCCCAGGCTTAACAGGATAAGTAGAAAATAAAATTCCTTTGTCATCTTTGTCACATTCCAGGAAACCAATACGCCAGCAATAACAACGAATGCAGTTAGAAGGATCATTGCAATAGAAATACCATCAACACCCAGGTGAAAACCAATATTCCATGCCGGGAACCATTTGTAATTCTGTTCAAATAACATTTGGGAAGTGTTCCCTGTATTTACTTCATTCCGGTAAGCCGCATACAACATGAAAGATAAAATCAGTTGCGCCACCGCACCACCCAATGCCGTTACTTTAACCTGTGTTGCATTGCGGGAAAGCAATACAAGTATCGCAGTTATTAACGGCAATAAGATAAGATAGACTAAGTTCATTGACTATTTTTAGCTACAATCCTGGCGCCTAACAGGTTTTGATAAGCTCCAGGTTATTTATTTCCAGATATAAACAAACAAAACAACCAATCCAATTGCTCCGAATAAAAAGAAAATCGCATACTGTTGTACTTTACCGGATTGAAGACCCTTTATTACCTCAGATAGCCATCGGGTTATATTTCCGATAGCGTTTATCAATCCGTCTACGATGTTCTTATCAATCCAGGCAATTGGCCGGGCAATCAAATCAATCAATATTCTCTTCGTTATAAATAAATACAATTCATCGATGTAAAACTTATGATAGGATGCCAGGTACAATGCCTTTACCGAAGCTGCAATTCTATCTGGCATTTTATTTTTCCTTTTATACAACATCATGGCAATTGAAATTCCAACTATCGCCAGCAAAACAGGAGCGATAGAAAACTGCAAATGAAAATGCGAATCCAGCTGCTTTCCATCTGAGCTAACAAAATGCCCGAATGGAATAAAACCTGCAGCTGCCGCACCAATTGCCAATAAGACCAATGGTATCATCATTACAAACCCACCTTCCCCTTGATGGGCTCCATGTGAGTGATGTTCTTTGCTCCAGAAAATATTAAAATACAAACGGAACATATAAAAAGCAGTAAGTCCGGATGTGATCAATGCAACCCAATAGATAGTTGTGTTGTTTTGATAGGCTGCCAGTAAAATTTCTTCCTTACTAAAAAAGCCCGCAAACGGCGGTATTCCTGCAATTGCAAGACATGCGATTAGAAAGGTAAGGTGTGTTACAGGCATATATTTTCTTAGCCCTCCCATATCTTTCATCTCATTACTATGTACATAATGAATAACGGCGCCTGCTCCCAGGAATAACAGTGCTTTAAACATGGCATGCGTAAAAAGATGGAACATAGAAGCAGTATAACCCAACCCTTCTTCTCCCCCATATTTTGATACTCCTAGTGCAAACATCATATAACCGATCTGCGACATCGTAGAATATGCAAGCACCCGCTTAATATCTGTTTGTGTACAAGCTATAATTGCGGCTATCAATGCCGATACCGCTCCCACATATCCCACCAAACTCAACGCTTCGGGTGCTGATAATGCAAACACTGGAAACAATCTTGCTACAAGGAATACTCCGGCCACCACCATGGTTGCGGCATGGATCAATGCGGATACCGGCGTTGGACCTTCCATTGCATCCGGCAACCAGATATGCAAGGGGAACATCGCACTTTTTCCCGCACCGCCAATAAATACCAATACAGCTCCCCAGGTTATCGCCGACAAACCAAGAAATGATCCAGCAACTGCATTCTTCAGTTCACCTGACTCGGGCGAGGTAAGTCTCAGTATGAGTGTTTCAAAATCAAGTGTGCCACCATAATAAGAAAGAACAAGAATACCGATCAAAAATCCAAGGTCCGCAAAACGTGTAACAATAAACGCCTTTTTGCATGCCGCTACTGCGCTGGGCTTGTCGTAATAATAACCTATCAATAGAAAAGAGGAAACCCCTACCAACTCCCAGAAAAAGTACATCTGGAAAATATTGGATGAAATAACGAGACCGAGCATGGAAAATGTGAACAAGCCCAGGAAGGCGTAATAGGTTGGAAATCGCTCTTCGCCCTTCATATAGCCAAGGCTGTAAATATGCACCATCAACGAAACGAATGTGACTACAACCAGCATCATCACCGAAATAGGATCAAGGATGATTCCCATATCTATTGAAACCCCAGGAGAAAATTCGAGCCAGGTATATTTTAACGGAATTAATTTTTGATACAATCCCCCAGCCCTCCCGTATTGAAAGAAGTAACCGGCAGCTACATAAACTGAAAGAATTGCCGATAGCAGTAAGAACAACGTGCCTATAATACCTGAAGCATTTTTAAGGTACTTTCTGCCAAACAGTCCCAATAGTAAGAATCCTGCCAGTGGCAACAAGGGAATCAAGACTATAAAAATTACATTTGGCATTTAAGCAGTTGTTTAACTACGAGTACAAATTCATGATTTGCGATTCAATATTTGAGCTCTTCCGCATTCTCCACATCGATAGAACGGTGACTTCTGTATAAATTAATGATGATCGCAATAGCAACAGCAGCCTCAGCAGCAGCGATAGCAATTACGAAAATTGTAAAAAACACCCCGTCCAGTTTTTGAGGCCACAAATATTTGTTGAATGCAATAAAGTTCAGGTTAACGCTGTTCAATATTAATTCAATGCTCATGAGCATAGTGATAAGGTTTCTCCGCGTGAAGAATCCATATACACCCATGAAAAACAGGGCAGCACTGATAAATAGTAAATGGTTTAATCCGGGTTCCATCATGCTGTTGCAGGTTTTGAACGCATTGCGATTACAATACAGCCAACAAGCGCTGCCAATAATAAAATACTTACTACTTCAAACGGTAAAGCATAACCTCCGTCACCGGTGCCAAGCATACTCGATCCTATATTTGCCACTGTTGGTTGTATTTGCTCACTTGCTGATTTATTAAAACTGTATTGATACACTTGCAGCATCGTCAATGCAAAAGCGCAAAATGCCGCAAGCGCAGCAAAAAGCTGTCGCCCGGCTTTTTGGGTAGGCAGCAATTCCCCCGCCTGCTGGGTAAGAAAAATAGAAAAGATGATTAATACCGTGATGCCACCCACATAAACAACAATCTGTACCGCAGCAATAAATTCATATTGCATCCAGAAATAAAGCCCGGCTATACCAACGAGTGAAAATAAAAGAAATATGGCCGCACGAAATATCTGCCTGGTAGTAACCGCAAGCGCAGCACTCACTAATGTAAGTGCAGCAAGCATGTAAAATATTATTGTTGATCCACTCATAAAAAGCTAAAATTAAAAGTCAAATTTACCAGCCAGTTATTCACATGAAATAATGATACACCTGAAATTTTTAATTTTTATTGTTAGTTTTTAATTGTTATTCCACCCCGTCCATTATTTTGGAACCAGGATTATTCAACACTTTTGTAAGTTTATTCCTGTCAAACACGCTATGTTCAAAAGTCTGCGCCATCACAATTGCATCTGAAGGGCAGGCAATCACACATAAATTACACATTGTACACAATTCAAGATGATACACCAGCTTGTCAATGGCCTTCTTTTTCTTCCCCTCGGGAGTAATGTCAAATTTGGTGATCACTTTAATCGTACCATTCGGACAAGCAAGTTCGCAGGCAGTACAGCCGGTGCAACGATGCTCATTGTTCTCGTCGTGCGGCATAACGACCTCTCCTTTAAAACGCTCGGGCAAATTCAATGTCTCCCTGTTATCAGGATACTGTTGTGTAATAATTTCTTTATGATGCGTAAAATAATAACCCGTGCGGCGCATACCCACAAGCAAAGACTTCAGCGCTTTGAAAATATCCTTTATGTATTTTACAGGGTTCATTACTTTTTTATTTCAATTTGCAAATACCGACTAGCAAACAGCTCCATCACTTCAATTTTCTTCACGCCATTCTTTACTCATAATTTTATAACCCATTTTTAAAAATGCCAGTTTAAAATAGCCATCGCTGTTACCAACAATAAATTAAACATACTGATCGGTAGCAGGTATTTCCATTCAAGATTTAACAGTTGGTCAATGCGCAACCTTGGAAATGTCCACCTGAACCACATGATCAAAAAGATCAGGAAAAATGTCTTTCCAAAAAACCAGATACTTGAAGGAATATAATCCATTATATGATTAAACCCTTCCCAGTTACCTATATGAAATGGCATCCAGCCACCAAGGAATAAGGTTGCCCCAATTGCACATACGATAAACACATTTACATATTCTGCCAGGAAGAACAATGCGAACTTCATTCCCGAATATTCAGTGTGAAAACCTGCCGTTAATTCTGACTCTGCTTCTGCCAGGTCAAAAGGTGCACGGTTTGTTTCAGCTGTTACCGCAATGATAAATATCACAAATGATATGATTGCAGGTATATGCCCTTTAAAAATCCACCAACCATTTTCCTGCGATTGAATAATATCATTCAGGTTTAAACTGCCTGTTAACACAACGATGGATAAAATTGCAAGTCCTGCAGACAATTCATAACTTACGATCTGTGCACCACTTCTCATTGCACCCATCAACGAATATTTGTTGTTGCTTGCCCATCCGGCGATCAATATACTTATGACGGACATTGACGAAACAGCAGAAACATACAATACACCAATATTCAAATCCCACATATGAAAATCTTTTGCGAAAGCTATCGGCGCCAATAACAACATCGCAACGATCATGGCAAGAAAGGGTGCGAAATTGAATAAGAACTTATCTGCACCTGCGGGAGTCATTCCTTCCTTTACCAGCAATTTCAGCGTGTCTGCCAACGATTGCAACATGCCCTTAGGTCCAACCCTGTTTGGCCCAAGTCTTATTTGCATCCATGCAGATACTTTTCTTTCCATTAGCACTAATATCAATCCCAATACTGCGAACAGGCTTATCACTGCTACTCCCGCAATAACCATTTCAAACAACAATGCTAATGTTGAATTAAAGGTTTCATGCAACCAGCTGTCAATTGAATTTGTTATGCCTGATAAACTCCACATAATTATTATAAAAAATTATACTAAGGAATTTCAAATTAAGTCTGTAAGCGCCGCATTGTACTTCACTTTCTCATTTCTTATTTGACATTTCTTATTCCTTATTTACTTCTACCTGTCAATATCCGGGATCACAAGATCGAGCGTTCCCATCATTGCCACCAAATCGCCCAGTTTACTTCCCCTTGCCATCCTGTCTAAAGCCGAAAGATTCGAAAACCCGGGTGAACGGAATTTAATCCGGTAGGGAGTCGTCGCACCTTCGCTTATAATGTATACCCCAAATTCTCCCCTCGCTGTTTCAACCCTCGAATAAAACTCGCCTTTGGGCAATTTCAGAACGGCTTTTGTTTTTGCCAGGAATTCTCCTTCGGGAATATTGTCGATTAATTGCTCAACAATGCTAAGCGATTGCCTCATTTCCTTCAATCGTACCATGTAGCGAGCCAGGGAATCGCCTGCCGTTTCAATTACTTCATCAAATTGCAATTTGTCGTACACTTCGTAGGGATATAATTTCCTGATATCACAATTAACGCCACTACCCCTCGCCGTTGGCCCTGTACATCCAAATGAAATAGCATCTTCTTTTGACAAATAGCCCACTCCTTTCATCCTGTTCTGGAAAATGATATTGCCGGTTAACAATTCATCGGCCTCGTTCATCTTTGTTCTATAAAAACTGATAAAATCTTTTACTTTTTTCTGGAAGTTGGGATGAATATCTGCCATCACTCCGCCCGGCACCATATAATTCATGGTTAATCTTGCACCACAGGTTTCTTCCATAATATCATTAATGGTCTCCCTTTCCCTGAATGCATGAAAAAAAGGCGTGAAAGCCCCGATGTCCATCGCCATGGCGCCCCACCACAATTCATGTGATGCAATCCTGGTTAGTTCGTCCATAATTACCCGGATCACCTGCGCCCTTGGCGGCACTTCTATCTGCATTCCTTTTTCTACGCACAAAGCACAACCATGATTATTGATATGCGAAGAAAGATAATCCATCCGGCTGGTTACGTATATGAATTGCCGGTAGGTTAGGCTTTCACACATCTTTTCAATCGACCTGTGAATATACCCGAGATGAGGCTCAACCTTTTTTATCGTCTCGCCGCTTAGGGTGATCACCAGGTGCAATACGCCATGGGTGGCGGGATGCTGTGGCCCCACATTAATTACGAGATCGCCTTCCGTTGTTGTGCCTATTTCTTCAACCATATTTTATAGGTAAATCGAAAACTATTTTAAGTTGCTGAATATACTTCAATCTATATGTTTAAAACACATTTATCTATTTTAAACAATTTTAAACATGCATTATAGCCTTATCATATTAACCGGGTCCTCAAAATCTTTTAGCATTGGATTCCTGCCTTCCCATCCATCTGGTAATATTAACAACCGCAGGTCAGGGTGATTTAAAAACTTAACGCCAAACATCTCGTATGCTTCCCGCTCATGAAATTCTGCAGTTTTCCATAAACTGCACACTGATTCTATTTCGGGATTGGCCCTTTCAAGATTAGCTTTTACAACCATATTATGTCGGTAACGGGTAGATGTAAGGTGGTAAACCATCGTCAGGTGGGTTTTCCAGTCGACACAGGTAACACAAAAAAGATAATCGAAGATCAGCAATTGGTCGCTTCTCATCTGTGTCGCAAATGGCAGCCACTCCTTAGGATCAATTGACACAGAAAGCCATTCTCCCGTTTCGTCAAACGTAGCAGAGGCAAGCAGTTCGGTAATTTTTGTTTTTAATGCTTCTTTATCCATATTATCAGCTATTAGCCAAAGCCGTTAGCCATTGGTAAATCAACTATTTTTGATTTGTTCCCTCGTTAATCCCATTTTTATTTTTTCCTGCAAACTTATCAACGCGTGCAACAAAGCTTCGGGGCGGGGCGGGCACCCCGCAATGTATACATCCACAGGTATGATATGGTCTGCTCCCTTTACTACGGAATAAGTGTTATAAAAAAACGGGCCGCCGCTGATCGCACAGGCGCCCATCGCAATTACATACTTGGGATCGGCCATCTGGTCGTACAATCTTTTAAGAACGGGAGCCATTTTATTTACGATAGTGCCGGCAATGATAATTACATCAGCCTGCCTTGGTGAAGCCCTCGCCACTTCAAAGCCGAAGCGGGAAAAATCATATTTAGCTGATGCAACCGCCATCATCTCAATGCCGCAGCAACTGGTCGCAAACGTTAGTGGCCACAATGAGTTGGACCGGGCCCAATTGATAAGATCGTCCAGTTTACTTAAAACAACTCCGCCTCCGGGTGTTTCATGAACCTGTCCGGGAAAATCTTTTGATATGTTTTGTTGTTCTGCCAATGACCCGTATAAATTAATTAAGCAATCCTGACTCAATAATTCAAACGCACGTTCAGCATCCTACACCCATTTCAAAGCCCCTTTCTTGTGGGCATATAAAAATCCAACGAATAAAATAAAAAAGAAGATCACGATCTCTACCAGGGCAAACCAACCGGTGACTTTTGCAACAACGGCCCATGGATAAAGAAAAACAAGTTCGACGTCGAAGATCAAAAAAATCAATGCAAATAAATAATACCCTACGTTCAGTTGAATCCATGTTTTGCCCCGTGTAGGTATACCACACTCATAAGGTTCGCCTTTTTGTTTATTGGTGGTGGCTTTGGTTACCAGTTTTGCAACAATGATCGCAATAGCAGAAAAGGCAAGCGCTGCAAGAATAAGCACAATCATCGACGATGCACCCATAGAGACTACTGTTGGTTAGTATTCCAGACAAGTTAAGAAAAAAAACGAAAAGTGCAATATCATGCAGATGATTTTAAGACGCCTGATTTAGAAACCCTGTTATGCAGAATTGTATAATATTGAAAGCAATTAAAATCGGCCATAACCAAATCAGCGATCATCAACAATGGATTATCCATATATTTCCAGGTGAATATCTTTTTTTTCATATCCCATTTCCAAAATCTTCGCCTTTGCTTCATCCACCATTCCCTTCCATCCACATAGAAAAAAACTGGCTGGCTGTTTATCCTTGCAAAGCTCTTCGTATACCGCATGAACATAACCAGATCTTCCTTGCCATTGCTCTCTTGACAAGGTTGGTATATATTTAAAGCCGGGCATGCTTTTGCTTAGTTGTAAAAACTCTTCGTAGTACAATAAGCTCTGCCTGGTGCGGCATCCGAAAATGAGGTTTACATTTTTATGAGGAATGTTCTTATTTTTAATATGCTGTATCATACTTCTAAAAGGAGCGATTCCCGTTCCCGTGCAAATCATAAAGATTTCTTTTTCCAGTGGCTCTCTTAAAGTAAATACACCCTGCGGTCCCCTAAAGCTTACTTCTGTTCCTATTTCCACTTCTTCGAAAAGATAGGGCGTTCCTGCACCTCTTTTATCGAGTACGATTACCAATTCAAACACATTGCTGCCGTCGGGACTCGAAGAAATTGAATAACTACGCCACCTTTTGTTTGGCTTCTCATGTATCGGCAGGTCAAGCGTTACAAACTGGCCTGGCTGGAAATCAAATGAATTCAATTCAGGTACTTCAAACCAAAATCTCCTGGTGTCATCTGTTTCATCTTTAATGTCGGTAATTTTTCCAACACGCCATGGCTGTAAGGACATAGTTGCATTTTTTATTGGATACAAAATTAACATTATTGGCTTTAATCAATTTGTAATTATCGGCTATCGTAAACGGGCAATTCACTCCGCCAACTTTCAAATACACATTTTCAAAAATAAATTTGGGCTTATCTTTGCTGTTCGAATACCTCTTTTAATAAAGAGCGAATGAACCTGGAAGTGTTGATGAATTTTTATAGGAACGACCCCCGCTGTTTTGAGATAGCGGACAGGATTACTTTGTCTAAACCCACCCAGCAGCATCTTTCAGGACTCCATGGAAGCGTTTCCCAGTTTATCATTGCTGCAATTTTCAATCATCCTGCAACTGCACAGTTAAATCACCTGGTAATATTAAGAGATGCGGAGGAAGCAGCCTATTTTCAAAATACATTGGAAAATATTACCAATGCCCTGGATATATTTTATTTCCCGTCTTCTTTTAAAAACAAAAAGAATTACCAGTTACTCAATAGCAGCCATGTAATGCTTAGAACCGAGGCGTTGACCAAGATAGCCGCGGGTGGGAATAAAAAGATTGTTATTACACATCCCGAAGCATTGTTCGAAAAAGTTGTACTGTCTAAAACACTTTCGGCCAATATCATCAGCATTAAACAGGCCGACACATTGGATGTAAATGCAGTATTGGAGAGATTTGTACAACACGGTTTTGTGCGCACCGATTTTGTTTATGAGCCTGGGCAATTTGCGATCCGTGGTGGTATACTTGATATTTATTCATTCGGTAATGAAAAGCCTTATCGTGTTGAGTTATTCGGAAATGAAGTTGATAGTATCAGGATATTCGACCCGGAAACACAGCTGAGTGAAAGAAAATTATTGCAGGTAAATATTATTCCCAATGTAGAAACACAATTTGAAAGCGGTGAAAAAGTTTCATTGATCGATTTCCTTCCCGAAAATACAGTTGTATGGATGCAGAATTGGGATTTCATTAAAGAAAAAATTGAACAGCAGCAGGAAGATCTCGAATCATTTCTTGATTTGATTCAGTCAAATAAACAAATACCGGCCGTAAATGATATCGAGGACGAAATCAACAAAAAGATAACCGTAAGCCTGGCTGATTTTGAAAAAGCAGGCAATCTCGAAAAGCAAATAGCAGCAAAACATATTATTGAAATCGGCAGCAAGCCGCATTTCCCATCACAACGTGAAGTACAAAGCGTACAATATTCAACCATAGAGCAACCTGCATTTAACCGCCAGTTTGATCTGTTGATAAAAAATCTACAGGATTACGAACAAAAGAAATATAATATTTTCATTTTTGCCGAAAATCCCAAACAACTGGAGAGGCTTCACAGCATTTTCACAGATCTGAAAGCTGAATTACAGGTTACCCCTATACCTGTCTCCATTCATGAAGGTTTTATCGACGATGACCTGAAGTTGATATGCTATACGGATCACCAGGTTTTTCAACGTTATCACAAATACAGGGTAAAACAGGCTTTTAGCAAAAATAAGGCGCTTACATTAAAAACTTTGCGTGAATTGCAACCAGGGGATTATGTAACGCATATTGATCATGGCGTGGGCGTATACAGCGGCCTTCAAAAAATAGAAGCAAACGGGCGCATGCAGGAAGCTGTGCGCATACAATACAAAGATGGAGATCTCTTGTACGTGAATATTTCCTCGCTTCATAAGATCAGTAAGTACAGCGGTAAGGAAGGCAGTATACCAAAAATGAACAAGCTTGGCAGCGATGTGTGGAGCAAGCTAAAAGAAAAAACAAAGAAACAGGTTAAAGACATTGCTACAGACCTTATTAAATTATACGCTCAACGAAAAGCCCAGCAGGGTTTCTCGCATGGCCCCGATAACTACCTCCAAATGGAGTTGGAAGCTAGTTTTATATACGAGGATACACCCGACCAGGCAAAAGCAAGCGAAGATGTTAAACGTGATATGGAAAAACCCGCACCGATGGACAGGCTGGTATGCGGCGACGTTGGTTTTGGAAAAACGGAAATCGCTATCCGGGCGGCATTTAAAACATGTGCCGACGGAAAACAGGCTGCTGTATTGGTGCCAACAACCATCCTTGCCTACCAGCATTACAAAACCTTTGGTGAAAGGCTGAAAGATTTCCCGGTAACCGTAGATTTCATAAATCGTTTCAAGTCCGCAAAGGAAAAAAAGGAAACCCTTAAAAGAGTAGAGGAAGGAAAAATAGACATCATTATTGGCACGCATGCATTACTGGGTAAAGATGTAAAATTCAAAGACCTTGGCGTGATGATCATTGATGAAGAACAGAAATTTGGAGTTGCAGCTAAGGAAAAATTGAAACAGTTGCGCATTTCCGTAGATTCGCTTACGCTCACGGCTACCCCAATTCCACGAACGCTACAATTCAGCCTGATGGGTGCACGTGATCTTAGCATTATCAATACACCACCTCCCAACCGCCAGCCAATACAAACTGAAGTGATGGTTTTTAATGAAGATACCATCCGTGATATCATTTACTACGAAACAGAACGTGGCGGACAGGTATTCTTTATTCACAACAGGGTAAAAGGCCTGGCAGAAATGAAGAGTTTTATACAGGGCCTTTGCCCTGATATCAGTATCGCCTATGCGCATGGGCAAATGGAAGGTGATGAGCTGGAGGATACGATCCTTGATTTCATGGACAGGAAATATGATGTATTGGTGTGCACGAATATTGTTGAGAGTGGCGTGGATATCCCAAATGTAAACACCATCATCGTCAACAACGCACACCAGTTCGGGTTAAGCGACCTGCATCAATTACGCGGGCGTGTTGGCAGAAGTAATAAAAAAGCTTTTTGCTATCTCGTGGCACCTCCCATGAGTACATTACCTGCCGATAGCCGTAAAAGGTTAAATACCCTTGAACAGTACAGCGATCTCGGCAGCGGATTCCAGATCGCAATGCGTGATCTTGACATTCGTGGTGCTGGTAATATGCTTGGCGGCGAACAAAGTGGCTTTATTGCAGAAATTGGTTTTGAAATGTACCAAAAGATACTGGATGAAGCCATTCGCGAATTAAAACGAAACCAGTTCAAAGAATTATTTAAAGAAGAAATTCAGCAGCAGGATGATTTTGTAAAAGACTGCACGATTGATACCGACCTCGAAATTTTAATTCCCGATAGTTATGTTGAAAGCATAACGGAAAGGCTTAGCCTTTATTCCAGGCTTGATAATTGTGAAACTGAACAGGACCTGCTCGATTTCCACGAAGAGTTGAACGATCGTTTTGGCCCGGTTCCTCCTGAAGCAGAAGATCTTTTTACAACTGTGCGATGCAGGAAATTATCCGTAGAACTTGGGTTTGAAAAACTATTCCTCAAGAACGATACATTAAAATGCTTTTTTGTCGGCAACCCGGAATCGCCGTATTTTCAAAGTGGAACCTTTTCTGGCATTCTTAAGTTTTTACAAACAGGAACCAATAAAGGGAAATTAAAACAGGTTGGCAAAAACGGGATACTGGTTGTTGATGATATCAGGTCTATGTCGGACTTGTATGATTTTACAAAAAGAATGTTCGATTCTTTGAAACGATAATGTATTGAAAATTGTTAGGTGTTAAAATAAAAAGACCGCACTATTTTTAGTGCGGCCTGTATTGAGTACAATTTTATTCTACCAGCCTTTCTTTGCCACGCCATCTTTAATAGCTTCCAAAGCTTTTGCTTCTGCAAGCATGGTAGTCATTTTATTTCCTTTTCCATCATCACCCTGGGCCATATATCCGCCACGTGCTGTTTTGGTGATTACTGCATTCTGCATGGGAACATCTTTCTCTTTAGTCTTCATGCAATAAGCCGTTAACATTTTTGACATATTAGTATAATTTTTAGTTACAAAAAAATGGGTTAGTAAGTCAGGGCACAAGCTAAGCAAAATATCAGTTTTCCCAAAAATTACAGGCGGAAACAGCCAATAAGAAATCTACATTTGTTGATAACTCTTTATGATTTTTTATAATGAGCAAAAAAAATGGAGCCGGTGGCTCCATTCAACAAAATACTTTTTAATGATTTATGCATCTATCTTGGCATACTTCGCATGCGATTCGATGAATTCCCGTCTTGGGGGTACCTCATCTCCCATCAGCATACTGAAAATTCCATCTGCATTTGTTAGACTTTCAATCGTAACCTGTTTCAGCGTACGTGTCTCAGGATTCATTGTAGTTTCCCATAATTGTTCTGCATTCATTTCTCCCAAACCTTTATAACGTTGGATGTTTACGCTGTCGTCCTTACCCTGTCCCAATTGTGTAACAAGTGCTTTACGTTCTTCCTCGTTCCATGCATATTCCTGTTCCTTTCCTTTTTTTACGAGATACAAAGGTGGCTGGGCAATGTACACATAACCCTGCTCCACCAATTCTTTCATGTAACGGAAAATAAATGTGAGGATCAAAGTAGCGATATGGCTTCCGTCCACATCGGCATCCGTCATAATGATCAGTTTGTGGTAACGAAGTTTTGAAATATCAAGGGCTTTTACATCTTCCGTAGTTCCAATTTTCACCCCCAACGCGGTAAACATATTCCTGATCTCTTCATTATCATAGATCTTATGCTCCATTGCTTTTTCCACATTCAGGATCTTACCACGCAATGGCAAAATAGCCTGGTAACTCCTGTCACGCCCCTGCTTGGCAGTACCACCCGCCGAATCTCCTTCCACAAGGAACAATTCACATTTACCGGGGTCTTTATCTGAGCAATCTGCCAGTTTACCCGGCAATCCACCGCCGGTTAAAACACTTTTGCGTTGCACCATATCACGGGCACGCTTAGCCGCAGCTCTTGCCTGTGCAGCAAGTATAACTTTCTGGATGATTGTCTTTGCATCTTTAGGATTTTCTTCCAGGTATGCTTCCAATACGCGACTCAATGTCGTATCCACGATACCCATTACTTCGCTGTTACCCAGTTTTGTTTTTGTTTGTCCTTCAAACTGTGGCTCCGGTACTTTTACAGAAATGATCGCAGAAATCCCTTCACGGAAATCATCTCCTTCAATTTCAACCTTGGCTTTATCAAACATACCTTCTTTATCGCCATAGCTCTTGAACACCCTCGTAATAGAACGACGGAAACCGGCCACATGCGTTCCTCCCTCGATGGTATTGATATTATTTACATAGCTGAAAATATGTTCCTGGTAACTTGCATTGTATACCATGGCAACTTCAACCGTAACATTGTTCTTTTCGTCATACCCATCGCAATAAATTGTTTTAGGTATAAGCGGGGCACGATTACCGTTCTTGTCAATTGTTTCTACAAACTCAGTAATACCACCTTCACTGTAAAATGTTTTTGAATAAGTTGACCCGTCATCTTCCTTATCCCTCAGGTCATTTAAAGTAATGCTCAACCTGCGGTTAAGAAAAGCAAGTTCCCTTAATCGGCCCTCTAAAATTTCTTTGTTGTAAACTGTAGCTGTAAATATGCTGCCGTCTGGCCAGAACTGAACGGTTGTACCGGTAGTATCGCTCGTGCCAATTTCCCTTACGGCATATTGCGGAATACCTGTGTGATATTCCTGTTCAAATTTTTTGCCCTCACGGTTTACCGTTACATGCAGTTTGGTGCTCAATGCGTTTACGCAACTAACACCAACGCCATGCAAACCACCGGAAACCTTATAAGAACCTTTATCAAATTTTCCACCGGCGTGTAACACCGTCATTACAACTTCCAGGCTTTCCAGCACAGTGGGATCCGAAGCTTGGAATTCACGTGACTTGAAGTCGCGGC
>JADMIO010603926.1_pt1 | contig 71570 bp, 68 predicted proteins | sample 8958161 | NCBI WGS metagenome assembly JADMIO01 (sample SAMN16585339, study PRJNA669376) | soil metagenome | isolation source: Crop rotation soil | place: USA: Cullars Rotation, Alabama | collected 2011 | reverse complement strand
GCCGCGACTTCAAGTCACGTGAATTCCAAGCTTCGGATCCCACTGTGCTGGAAAGATCGATGTCGGCTGCGGCAGCGGTGCTTTTACAGAGCTGGTCGTGCAACGATGTGCGCCAGCCGAAATTCGGGGGATCGATCCATCTGAAGCGCAGCTATCTTTTGCGCGCGGGCGGCCGGCAGGCCGGATAGCCAAGTTTCATCGGGCAGACGCCTTGGCGCTTCCTTTTGGCGACGATAGTTTCGATGCGGCCGTCATGGCGCTGGTCATTTTCTTCGTTCCCGATCCCGCCAAGGGCGTAGCCGAAATGGCGCGAGTCGTTCGCCCAGGCGGCACAGTCGCCACCTACGTTTGGGATATGATGGGCGGTGGCCATCCGCTGGAGCTGATGCATTCCGAAATGCATGCCATGGGACTTGCTGCCCCGCGCCCGCCCCGTTCGGACGTGTCCGGAATGGAGGGACTGCACAACTTATGGGTAAATGCTAATCTCGATGCGGTCGAAATGCGCGAAATCATTGTGCAACGAACATTTGCTGATTTCGAATCATTTTGGACCACCAGCACGTTGTCTGCGACCGTTCGCCAAACGATCGCTGCCATGGGTTCGGTTGACGTAGAATCCCTCAAAACGCGGATGCGCGCACGGCTGCCTGCCGATGTCGGCGGACGCATTACTCATGATGCCCGCGCGAATGCAATAACAGGCCGCGTATCTAAGTAACCCCTGGCCGGGGCCTTCTTTTTGACGTTCGTCTACGCAAACCCGTAACACCCCTTGAGCTGCGAGACCTGGGACTGCGGACCGATCGGATCAAGACCGACCGCCCGGGACAGCCATCAATCGCTTTTCAACCAGCACAGCTAGTTCAAGCCGAATATGCGCAAGACGTTTGAACTGTTCGCGGCCATCGACAGCGTTGAGACTGCCAACTGCTGGCGCGCCTGCAACGCAAGAACGAGCGCTCCGTCTTCGTTGCTGTCCGCCGCGGTCAATGAGTCAGAGCCTGCGTTGAGAATGCTGACCATTCCTTTCGTGAATGTCTGCCGCGCCTGGATGATGCTCAGGTTCGAACCGAATACGGACGTCTGAATTTGAATCTGCGACAACGCGGCGGAAATATTTGTGAGTGCGGCATTGATATCGCTGTCGCTCTGCCACTGGCCCGTCGAAGCGGCGAGACCCAGGCCGGCCGATGTCGCAGTCGTCCCGCTGATCGTGAGCTTGGAGCTGCCTGTCTCGTTGAACGTGATGCTCGTGCTTCCACCGGTCAGCAGGTTCTGGCCGTTGTACGATGCGTCCTGCACTGCGAGATCGATCTGAGCGCGGATGTTATCGAATTGAGTCGCAAGGCTCTGGCGCGTCGTGTTGGCCGTGTAGTTCGTTGCACCCGCGGTAAACCCCGTGATGCTGCTCAGCGTCGCGCCCCCGGCGCCGTTGATCGTACCGCCGACCGTGATGTTGACAGACTTCTGAGTCGCGGTCAGCACAATGGCGCCGCTGCTCACGCTCGCCGTGACTTTCAGGTTGGCCGTACCATTGATGGCGTTGAGCACGGTTTGCACCGTGTCGGCGTTCACCGCCGTATAGGTTGCTGTGGTGGTTCCATCACTGACCGTGAACGTATCGCCAGCTTTGAAGTTGGTGCCATTGCCGCCGTTCGTTGCGATTTGCGTGCTCGCGGTCAGGCCGGTTCTACTCCCGGTGACGCTCACGGTCGCACTTGCCGTCGACTGGAGCGCTTGATTCGCGACGCCCTGCGCCGAATTGATCAAGCCTTGGATTTGGGTAAGGCCGGTGTTCGCGGCCGAGATCACGCTCTGACCAGCGATGATGCCATCGATCAAGCTGTTGAGCGTTGCTGCTCGTGTGCTCAGCGATGATGCTGTGAAGAATGCGGCCGGATCATCGATCGGTCCGTTCACACGCTTGCCAGTTGCAACGCGTTTTTGCGCCGCGGCGAGCTGATCCGAAATCTCGTTCAGCGCGAGAAGGCTTGCGCGCACGTTCGCTGTGATTGCGATCGTCATAACGTCCCCCTGTGCTTGGTGAGGCATTCGCCTTCATCCCATGCCGCAGGGTAATCGAAAGACGCTGATATCCCGTCGCAATATCGCTTTAAGTTTTATCGCGCGGGCTAACGATGCAGTAACCTAGTCGCGCACGGTTTCTCGAGAGTCTTGGCGCTCGATCATCAGGCAAAACCAAAAACGCACCCGCAAGATGCGCGGACTTTCTGGTCGTTTTGATCCTGAGCCCGGCTCTTGCCGGGTCGTTTTCTTTGCGCAGCACGCCGAGAAAATGAGCTCGGTGCTTCAGCGCAACCATTGTGAATCCAAGCGCCCGGTAAAAGACCTGCGAATTTGAAGATCAATCGAGTGTGTAGCCGTCCCGCGAGGCGCGTACCGCTTTCGCGATGCCAATAGCTCCGTTCGCCCCGCCGGCTTTCTCCACGACAATCGGTTGTCCGAGCGTGTTCTTCAGGCGCTCCGCCAGAAGGCGGCCGATGAAATCGGCAGGGCCTCCGGCCGGGCCACGTCTGCTTTACCCCGAAGCGGACATCCCGCGTATTTATGATTACACGCCCTGGTCCGTCGCTTGCCGCATCGCGGCGACGAAGCGGTCGGCATCGTCCTCGTCATTGTAGACGTGCGGAGACACGCGCATGCGCCCAAGCCGCGCCGCAACGTAGATTTGCTGGTGCGCGAGCGCCGGGATCAGCGTGTCCGGCATCCCGCCGGGAAATCCAAGGCTCAGCACATGCGGTGCGCGGAAGCGTTCGTCGAGCGCCTGCACGGCGTTCGCGCCCGCGAGGCCGTCCGCGATCCGCCGCGTCAGCGCGGCGAGCCGCTGCGTGATCGCGGCAGCTCCCCACTTCGCCACCATCTCCATGCCGATCGCCGCCATTTCCATGGAGATGAAATGATCGCGCTCGCCCATGTCGTAGCGCCGGGCATCCGGGAGGTAGCGCGTGTCGGCGAAATAGACCGGGTTCTCGGCCTTGACGTTGCGCCGTCCGAACGAGGTCTGCTCGAGCGGCACACCGTCCTGATGACGCTTCGCCACGTACACGAAGGCACGGCCGTAAGGTCCCAGCACCCATTTGTAGGTCGGGAAGATCAGGAAATCCGGATCGAGCGCTTTCACGTCCGTCGCCATCACGCCGACGCTGTGCGTCGCATCGAGGAGCAATGCTGCGCCCTGTTGCCGCAACGCCTGCTGAATCTTTCCCATGTCCAGAAGCCCGCCGTCCGACCAGTGGATCGACGAGATCGACGCGAGCGCGAGAGGCGGCGCGCCGGGCCGTTCGATCGCTTCGAGCACGGCCGAGGTCCAGTCGCCATCCGGGGGCTGCGCGATGGTTTCGACCGTGAAGCCTTGGGCGTCGGCGCGGCTCACCCACTCGAGCACCGGCGAGGTGTGGTCGTTCTCCAGCACCAGCACGCGCGCGCCGCGCGGGATTTGAAGAATCTTCCCGGCAATCGCGACGCCGTAACCGACCGAGGAGACTAGCGCGACATCCTCTGCGTCAGCCCCGATCAGCGCCGCCGCCGCGGCGCGCGCGCGCTCGTGCTGGATGTTTTGAAAATCGGGAGCGAGCTTCCACGGCTGGCCCTTGCGCAAGACGGCCGCTTGCGCGGCCTTTTGCGTGGCGAGCGGGAGCGGGCTCCAGCCGGCAGCGTTCAGGTACGCTACATCGGACGGGATATCGAACAGAGCACGTTGGGAGGACAGCATGGCGTTGCTCTTAGACTCCGATCCGGTTCGATTCAATCGGATCGGAGCGGCGGTTTAAGCACTCGGCTGCCGAGTGCGTGCGCGACCACCTTGCGCATCAGGTTGGGCAGCGCCTCGCCGGGAACGCCTGCGAGCGGCGCCCAGCGCATTCCGGCGGGCGCGCGGCGCGACGCCGCCACGTCCGCGCGATGCACCGTGAGTTCGAGCGGAAAATGCGTGAACGTGTGCGAGACGATGCCTGGGAGACGGCGCCAGGTTGCTTTCAGCGGCGCATGGTCGAGCGCCCTCGCGCCATCGAAGTCGCGCACCCATTCGCTCGTCGGCACTTCCGTCATGCCGCCGAGCAGCCCCTTCTCGGGACGCGTGCGCAACAGAATGAGTCCGTCCGCCCGCACCGCGACGAACGCGGCGCCTCGGCGCAATACGCCGGTTTTCTTCTCCGCCTTGCGCGGAAAGCTCTCCTGATTGCCGCGCGCACGCGCCGCGCACGGCTCGCTCCAAAGGCAGAGCACGCAGGCGGGAGACTTCGGCGTGCAGATCGTCGCGCCGAGATCCATCATCGCCTGCGCGAAGTCGCCGGCGCGGCGCTGCGGCGTCAGGTGTTCGGCGAGCGCGCGGATGCGCGGCTTGGCGGCGGGCAATTCCTCCTCGACCGCGTAGAGCCGCGCGATCACGCGTTCGATATTGCCGTCGACCGGGCTTGCGCGCTGGTCGAACGCGATCGCCGAGATCGCCGCGGCCGTGTAGGCGCCGATGCCGGGGAGTTCGCGCAGCCCTTCCTCAGTGTCCGGAAATGTCCCGCCGTGCCGCGCCGCCACCACCTGCGCGCAGGCATGCAGGTTGCGGGCGCGCGCGTAGTAGCCGAGCCCGGCCCAGAGTTTCAGCACATCTTCGAGCGGGGCCGCCGCCAGATCCGCCACAGTGGGAAAGCGCGCGAGGAAGCGCGCATAATAAGGCGCAACGGCTTTCACGGTCGTCTGCTGCAGCATGATTTCGGAAAGCCAGACGCGATAGGGGTCCGGCTGTTCGCCCTTGCGGGCGCGCCACGGCAGCACACGGGCATGCCGGTCGTACCAGCGCAGCAGATCGGCGGGCTCCGGCTCCGCCTTCTGACGCGGCGCTTTGGCTGCTAGGCTCATCGTCCCGATCTGACAGAGCCGTGCCCCTTGAACAAGCCTCGCTCATACGCCAAGCCGCTGAGCCAGATCGTCGGCAAGACGATCGAGGAGGCGTTTGCCAAGCAGGGCTTCGCCTCGACCGGCCTGGTGACGCACTGGGGCGAGATCGTCGGCACCGAGATTGCCGATCACGCCGAGCCGATGCGCATGATCTGGCCGCGCCGCGTGCACCAGAACGATCCCGAGCCCGCCACTTTGGTGCTGCGCGTCGAGGGGCCGGTCGCGCTCGAAATCCAGCACCTGTCGGGCGTCATCATCGAGCGGGTGAACCGGTTTTTCGGCTGGCGCGCCGTGGCACGCATCCAGATCCGCCAGGCACCGCTGCGGCGGCAGGCGAAGAAACAGCCGCCGCCCGCTCCCGATCCGGCGGTGGTCGCGCGCCTTGCGGCCGGAATGGGCGATATCGCGGACGACGCCTTGCGCGATGCGCTCGCCCGGCTCGGAGCCTCGGTCAAGCGAACGTGAGCGGTATTTAAGGCGTCCGGAACGCCACATTGCCATAATTGGCCGGTCAGGCTACCGAGACGGCCGGATTGGCCTTTCAGTCAAAGGGGAACTCCCTTGCTCATCACCCGCCGCGAATTCGTCGTTTCCACCGGCGCGCTCGTCGCCAGCGCCGCCCTGTTGGGCTCGGTTCGTCTCGCCTTCGCCGACACGACGAATGAGGAGTTGATGCGGCCGGGCCCGCTGCCCGAGATCGCGCTTGGCAAGGCGGATGCTCCGATCACGTTCGTCGAATACGCCTCGATGACCTGCCCGCACTGCGCGCATTTCAGCCAGACCACCTTTCCAGCGTTCAAGACGAAATACGTCGATACCGGCAAGGTGCGTTTCATCTTCCGCGAATTCCCGCTCGATGAGCTCGCGGTCGCGGCCTCGATGCTGGTGCGCTGGGCAGCCGGCGGCGGCGACAAGACCAAGGTCGACGGCGAAAAGGCGATGGCGATGATCGAGGTGCTGTTCAACAGCCAGTCCACGTGGGCGGTGCGCAACCCGATCCCGCCGCTGCAGCAAATCGCCAAGCAGGCCGGCGTCACGGAGAAAAGCTTCGACGAGTGCCTGAAGGATCAGAAGCTCTACAACGACATCCTCGCGGTGCGTGAACGCGCCAGCAAGGAGTATAAGGTCGAGTCGACGCCCACGCTTTTCGTGAACGGCAAGATGATCAAGGGCGGCGTTGACATTGGAGAGCTGGACAAGGCGATCGCGCCGCTGCTCCCCAAGAGCTGATCGCTCTCCACAGGATTGTGCGCGGGACAACGGCGCGTCCGGCGCAATTCCCCTGTTGCGGCCAACACTTCCCCGATTCATTCTCTGGCGCGATTCACGGTCGCTGATTCGCCTCTTGGCGGTCTATCGGCCGGCATGGCGGGACGCTGATCTGCCCGCTCACAGGTGCGCGGAAACGCAATGAAACTCAACAAGTTACGGCTGCTCGGGTTCAAGTCCTTCGTCGAGCCGACCGACTTCCAGATCGAGCACGGGCTGACCGGCGTGGTCGGACCGAACGGCTGCGGCAAGTCCAATCTGGTCGAAGCGCTGCGCTGGGTGATGGGCGAGACCTCGCACAAATCACTGCGCGCGGCCGGCATGGAAGACGTGATCTTCTCCGGCACCAACAACCGCCCGGCGCGCAACAGCGCCGAGGTGATGCTGTTCCTCGACAATTCGGACCGCTCCGCGCCGGCGCAATTCAACGAACACGAGACGCTTGAAGTCGCGCGGCGCATCGAGCGCGAGAAGGGCTCGCTCTACCGCCTCAACGGCCGCGAGGTGCGCGCGCGCGACGTGCAGCTTCTATTCGCCGACGCCTCGACCGGCGCGCGTTCGCCCGCGCTCGTCCATCAGGGCCGCATCGGCGAGATCATCCAGGCGAAGCCCGAGCAGCGCCGCCGCGTGCTGGAAGAGGCAGCCGGCGTCGCCGGGCTGCATGCGCGCCGCCATGAGGCGGAGCTGCGGCTCAAAGCTGCCGAGACGAATCTGGCCCGGCTCGAAGACGTGATCGGCCAGCTCGCGACGCAGATCGATGCGCTCAAGCGCCAGGCGCGCCAGGCCGTGCGGTACAAGCAGGTGTCGGCCGACGTGCGCAAGGTCGAGGCGACGCTCTTTCACTTGCGCTTCCTTGCCGCGAATGCCGAAGCCGCCGAAGCAAGCCACGCCAAGGATGTGAGCATCCGCCGCGTCGCCGAGGCGACCGGCGCGCAGGCCGAGGCTGCGACGCATCAGGCGAACGCGGCCGCGGATCTTCCGCCGCTGCGCGACGATGAAGCGAAGGCCGGCGCGGCGCTGCAGCGCCTCGTGATGGCGCGCGAGCAGCTCGATCGCGAGGAAGCGCGCGTCAACGAGCGCATCGTCGAGCTGGACCGGCGGCTTGCGCAGCTTGTCGAGGATATCGCGCGCGAGCAGCGCCAGCAGGCGGACGCGCAGGCCGCGCTCGAACGCCTGACGGCTGAGGAAGCTGGCCTTGCGCAGGATGGCGCAGCGGTCGCGGAGCGCGAGGCGCAGGTGGCGGCGCGTGTCGGCGCGGCGGAAGCCTCGCTCGGGGCAATTGAAAAGACATTCAGCGAATTGACCGGCGCGCTCGCCGATCTGGTGGCGCGGCGCAATCAGCTCGAACGCGCCGTGAGCGAGCATTCGGTGCGGCTAATGCGCCTCGAAGGCCAGATCGGCGAGGTCGAGAGCGAGCTTGCCTCGCTCGACCAGCCGGAAAGCGGCGCCCCGGATGTGGCGGCGCTCGCAAGCGCGGCCGACGCGGCACGCAATGAGGTGACGCAGGCCGAGGCCGCCGCGCTGCGCGCCGAAGCCGCGCATTCGGGCGCACGTCAGGCGCTCGATGTCGCGCGTGCCCCGCTCGCCGAAGCCGAGCGGCGTGTCGGACGCCTCGAAGCGGAAGCAAAGGCGCTCGCCAAGCTGATCGATGTCGAGGCAAAGAAACTCTGGCCGCCAGCAATCGACCTGCTCACGGTGGATAAAGGTTTCGAGGCCGCGCTGGGTGCGGCGCTCGGAGACGATCTGGAAGCGCCAGTCGATCCGGCTTCGCCGATCCGCTGGGCTGGCGCGAATGCCGATGGCGATCCCGCATTGCCGGGCGGCGCCGAGCCGCTCGCGCGCCATGTGACGGCGCCGCCAGAACTTGCCCGCCGCCTCGCGCAGATCGGCGTGGTCGACCGTGCGCTCGGGCCAATGCTCGTCGCACAGTTAAAGCCCGGCCAGCGGCTGGTCTCGGCCGAGGGCGACCTGTGGCGCTGGGACGGCTTTGCCGCCGCCTCGAATGCGCCGACCGCGGCGGCACGCCGCCTTGCCGCCAAGAACCGCCTTGCCGATCTCGACAGCGAGCTTGCGCAGGCGCGTGGCGATGCCGAGAGCAAGCGCCGGGCCGTCGAAACGGCCGAGGCAGAGCTCGCCGCCGCCGTTACCGCCGAAACGAACGCGCGCAATGCGCGGCGCGAGGCGCAGGCCCGCGCCGATGCGGCGCGCGACGCGCATGCGGCGGCCGAGCGCGAGGCGGGCCGCATGACGGCGCGGCTCTCGGCGCTCGCCGAGGCGAAGGTCCGCCTTGCGGCAAGCCAAGACGAGACGATTGCGGCAAAGCGCGACGCCGCGCAGGCGATCGAGCAACTCGGCTCGGCGGCCGATCTCGAACATCAACTTGCCGAGACGCGCGGCGAAGTCGCGGCAAAGCGCGCCGTGCTCGCGGAGGCCCGTGGCGAGGCGCAGGCGCTCGCGCGCGAAGCCGAGTTACGTGCCCGCCGCATCGCGGCGATCGCGGCCGAGCGCGCCGAGTGGGATGCGCGCATGGGGAGCGCGTCGGGTCAGTCCGCCACGTTGCAGCAGCGCTCCACCGAGGCGCAGGCGCAGCGCACCTCGCTCGAGGGCGCGCCCGCAGCGATTGCCGAGCAGCGCGGCAAGCTCATCTCGGAGATCGAGTCTGCTGAGGCGGCGCGCCGCGAGGCCTCCGACCGCCGCGCCGCCGCCGAAACCGCGCTCGCCGAGGCCGACAAGGCCGCACGCGCGGCGCTCGAAGCAATGGGCGAAGCGCGCACCGAAGCAGCACGCGCCGAGGAACGGCTCGAAGCCGCGAACCGCCGCACGGCCGACGTCGCGCATGAAATCCGCGAGATGCTCGAAACCGAGCCGGAAAATCTCGCCGCGCTTGCCGAATTCGCGCCCGGCGCGGCCCTGCCCGAAGTCGCCGCGACCGAGGAGCGGCTCGAAAAGCTGCGGCGTGATCGCGAGCGGCTCGGCGCCGTCAACCTGCGCGCCGAGGAAGAGCTGCGCGAGGTCGAGGCACAGCACGGCAGCCTCGTCACGGAGCGCGACGACCTCACCGAAGCGATCAAGCGGCTGCGTCAGGGTATTTCGAGCCTCAACCGCGAGGCGCGCGAGCGGCTGCTCGCCTCCTTCGCGGTGGTGAACGGGCACTTCCAGCGCCTGTTCACCTCGCTGTTCGGCGGCGGCACTGCCGAATTGCAACTGATCGAGAGTGACGATCCGCTCGAAGCGGGCTTGGACATTCTGGCGAAACCGCCCGGCAAGAAGCCCGCGACACTGTCGCTGCTCTCGGGCGGCGAGCAGGCGCTGACCGCGCTGGCGCTGATCTTCGCGGTGTTCCTCACCAATCCGGCGCCGATCTGCGTGCTCGACGAAGTGGACGCACCGCTCGACGATCACAACGTCGATCGCTTCTGCGACCTGCTCGATGAAATGACGCGGCTGACCGACACGCGCTTCGTCATCATCACGCACAATCCGATCACGATGGCGCGGATGAACCGCCTCTACGGCGTCACCATGGCGGAGCGCGGCGTGTCGCAACTCGTCTCGGTCGATCTGGAGACCGCCGCGAAGATCCGCGAAGCGGTCTAGCGCTTCAGCGCCGCGTTCTGCGACGTGAGCGGCTGGAACGTGGCCGCCCGCAACAGGTCCTCCTTGGTCGCCGCCAGCGTGACGTGATCAATCGCGTCGCCCGCCTTGTTGCGTGCGATGCTCAGCGACTTGAACGTCACCGCGACCTCCTTCTTGCGGACGCCGAAAATGCCGCCGACCGAAATGACGGCGGCTTCCACTGCCCCGTTGTCGTTCACCACGAGGTTGGCGATGCGGCCGATGGTTTCCTGCGAAGCGCTCACCACCCGCGCGCCGATCAGGTTAGAGCCGAGCCACTGACTGTGATCCTGGCGAATCGGATAGGCGCCCGTCGCGCGCAACGGGGCCGATGGGCTCGACCCGTCCTGCGCGAGTGCCGGGGCAAGCAAGGCGAGCGCCGCCGCGGCCAGAACAGCATGACGCGTGAGCATGGAAAGCCTCCCTGTCGCGCTGCCTTGCCTGACAACGGCCGCGCCGGAACCCGGTTCCACCTGACCTTTGTTGCGTCTGGGGGCCGCGGGGTTCGGGCTGGCCAATTCCGCCGTCCAAGAGGGTTACCAGCCTCCAAACGGCCGGTTTGAACGCGATTACGGCCCGCCGCGACCAAGGAAAGCGCCGTTCGCGACCCGCGGCGCACTGACCGCGCCCTGCCCCGGCCGCAATGGATGGGGTATGTTCCCGCGCGCAAATCAGTTTCCGGAGCCCTCAAGGAGCCCCCATGTCCTCGATTTCCTCGACCTGGATCATCATCGGTGTCCTCGTCGTGCTCGTGGTGTGGATCATCATGATCTACAACGGCCTCGTTGCCATGCGGCAGCGGGTGAACCAGTCCTTCGCCGACATCGACGTCCAGTTGAAGCAGCGGCACGACCTGATCCCCAATCTGGTCGAGACGGTGAAAGGCTATGCGGGCCATGAGCGCGGCACGCTCGAAGCCGTCATCAAGGCGCGCCAGGCCGCGGTCGCTGCGCCCGACCTGCAGCAGAAAGTCGCCGCCGAAAACATGCTGTCGGGCGCGCTGCGCCAGATGTTCGCGCTGTCGGAGTCCTATCCGGACCTCAAGGCCAACCAGAACTTCCAGCAGTTGCAGGGCGAAATCACCGACATCGAGAACAAGCTCGCGGCCTCGCGGCGCTTCTTCAACAATGCGGTGCAGGAATACAATACCGGCATCCAGCAATTCCCGGCCGCGCTGATCGCCGGCCCGTTCGGCTTCCATCCGCAGACCTTCTTCGACCTCGGCGAGACGCGCGCCCAGCTCGATCAGGCGCCACAGGTGAAGTTCTGACGATGCTGTCGTCCCGGGCGAGCGAGCAACGCGAGAGAGACCCGGGACCCATAACCAGCAGCGGCGCACTGATGTCACGGCCCCTGTGTATGGATCCCGGCTCGCGCGGCTCCGGCTTTGCAGCCGGACCCGCTTGGCCGGGATGACGACCATGGAACACGCCTACGGCCTTTACACCCATATCCAGTCGAACCGACGGCGCTCGGTCTTCCTGCTGATCGGCCTGTTCTTCCTCGTCTACCTGATGGTGTTCGCGGGCGCGCTGATGGCCGAGGCGATGACCTACGACGCTTCGGTCCAGTGGCTCGTCCAGCGCGCATGGATCGATGCCCTGAAGGCCGCGCCATTCGCGACAGTCGGCACCGCGATCTGGATCTGGATCGCGTACAAATTCCACCAGTCGATCATCGATGCCGTGACAGGCGGTCGCGAGGTGACGCGGCAAGAAGAGCCGCGGCTCTACAATCTGCTTGAAAACCTTTGCATCTCGCGCGGCATCACGATGCCGAAGCTCAAGATCATGGAGACGCCGTCGCTCAACGCGTTCGCCAGCGGCATGAACGAGAAGCAGTATTCGATCACGGTGACGAGCGGGCTGATCAATGCGCTCGACGACGCCGAGATCGAGGCGGTGCTCGGCCATGAGCTGACCCACATCCGCAACGGCGACGTGCGCATGCTGGTGATCGCCGTGATCATCGCGGGCGTTATCTCGTTCTTCGCCGAGCTGATTTTCCGCATGTTCTTCTATGGCGGCTTCCGCTCGTCGCGTTCATCCGGCGATGGCGACCGCAAGGGCGGCGCCGGCGTCGTCATCATCATCGCGGTCGCGTTGATCGCGCTCGCGTGGTTTCTCTCGGTGGTGATCCGCTTCGCGCTGTCGCGAAGGCGCGAATATCTCGCCGACGCGGGCTCGGTGGAGCTGACGAAAAATCCCGACGCCATGATCTCGGCGCTGCGCAAGATCGAGAACCGCGGCGAACTCGAAGGCGCGACGTCCGGCGTGATGGAAATGTGCATCGACAATCCGCGCGGCGGCTTCGAGAACCTGTTCGATACCCATCCGGCGGTCGACAAGCGCGTCGACGCGCTGGTGCGCTATGCAGGCGGGCATGATCCGGGGCCGCTCGCGGTGCCGCAGTTCGATCCAGCCGAGGAGGAACCCGAGGAGGCCGAGCAGACATCAGCGCGGGCCGATGCGGGTGGACCATGGGGGCCCGGCAGTTCGGGCGGCAAGCCGTTCCTTCCGTCGCGGCCGCCGATCGATCTCATCACACCGTCGCCTGGATCGCCGGCTAGCAGGTCCTCCGACTCAGGACCGTGGGGACCGCAGGGTGGATCGCGCAGTTAACGGACTTCGGCTGGTCTTTTGCATCGCCGCGCTCGGCCTTGCGGGCTGCTCCAGCGTGAGCGACCCGGCGGGATTTAGCATCGTGACGCAGGACCGCTTCGACTTCATGACCTGCAAGCAGATCATCGACAACCGCAACGGCCAGACGGGACGCATGAAGGAATTGGCCGGGCTTATCGAGAAGGCTGAAAGCTCGCCCGGCGGATTTATCGTCGGCGCTGCGGCCTACCGGTCCGAGTACGTGCAGGCGCGCGCGCTCGCCGCGGCGGCCGACCGCGCGGCACGCATGCACAACTGCGATCCGGCAAAGCCGAAATAGAGGCATTTGCTCGTCGACGGAGACCATCGACGTTCCCGGGTCATGACCCACACCGCTGTGCTACCATTGGTCCGGAACTGGCCGCTCCGGGTGGCTCGATGCACCAGGATATCCGTTTCTGCAAAGCTCAAGACGGCGTCCGGCTGGCCTATGCGGTGAGCGGCAGTGGCCCGCCGCTGGTGATGTCAGCGACGTTCCTCACGCATCTCGAGCATCAATGGCGCAGTCTCGCCTGGCGGCCGTGGCTTGACGCCTTCATGCATGACTACAAACTCCTGCGCTATGACGTGCGCGGCTGCGGGCTCTCGGATCGCGATCCCCCGGATCTCTCATTCGAAAACTGGGTACGCGACTTCGCGCGTGTGATCGATGCAGCCGCATTCGATCGCTTTGCCATTCTTGCGACCTGTTGGGGCGGGTCGATCGCGATCGAATATGCGGCGCGTCATCCGGAGCGTGTCAGCCATCTCATTCTCTACGGGACCTATGCCCGCGGGCGCTTTCGGTGGCCGGACCGGCCGAACGAACGTGAGCGCGCTCGCGCATTGCTCGAAATGATGAAGTTCGGGTGGGGACAGGAGAGCCACAACCTTCTTCGCATGTGGGCCGCTGCGTTTCAGCCCGGCGGGTCGCTGGAGTATCTGCAGTCCTGGGCGGAGCAAATGGGGCTCGCGACGTCTGCCGATAGTGCGGCGCGTTTACTTGAGACCGGCTGGAACATCGATGTGCAGGATGCTGCGCGCAAGCTGAGATGTCCGGTTCTGGTGGTCCACCCGGAGCGGGACTCGGTCGTCCCCATCGAGGAAGGGCGCTGGCTCGCGGGTCTGATCCCGGGTTCGCGCTTCATCCAGCTCGGCAGCCAAAATCACATGCCGTTACTTGACGAGGCGGAGTGGCCTGGGCTCGTTCAGGAAATGCGCAAGTTTCTCAACGAGCCGGGACGCCATAGGAACAATGGCCTGCCGCTTGATGAGCTCACGCCGCGCGAACGCGCGGTATTGGAAGCAATCGCCGACGGTCTCGACAACGCCGAGATTGCCAACTTGCTTGGGCTTTCGGAAAAGACCGTGCGCAATCACATCACGCGCGTGTTCGACAAGATCCAGGTGCAGCATCGTTATCAGGCGATCGTACGTGCCCGCGACGCCGGCCTTGGCACGCGGTCCCGCTGACCGGGACCGTTGTCCCGGTCTTCGGGCGCAACAAAGGAGCCGCCGTGGGACCTTCGCCTCATGACAGGCGGGCCCGCAACCCTCATTCTGGGCGCGATAGCAAGAGTCACAATTGCCGGAGAATCACCATGATCCTCAACCCGGATTTCAGTCTATCGGCACTGTTGCGGTGTCTCCTCGTTGGCGTGCTGACGGGAGCGGCTTACGGGCCGCTCAGTGCGCCATCGGCGCACGCGCAGACCGGCACGGCGCAGATCACGGTCCTCTACGATGCATTCGGCAAGACCTCCGCGATGCGAAAGGACTGGGGGTTTTCCGCCTATATCGAATACGGCGACAAGCGCATCTTGTTCGATACTGGCAACAACTCGGAGATCTTCGCGCACAATGTCGCCGCCAAGGGCATCGATCTCAGCAAGCTGGATTTCGCGGTCATCTCCCACCGCCATGGCGACCACACCAGCGGGCTGAATCACCTTCTGAAAGTTAACCCGACCGTCAAGATCTATGCGCCGCAGGAGAACTTCGGCGTGTTCGGCGCGGCTCTGCCGGGCACGTTCTACCGGCGCAACGAGTCGCTTCCCCCTGACATGCGATACTTCGACGGGAAGGCGCCCGAGACGCTTCGTTTCGGCAGCCCCTGGCCTGAGGGCAATTTCAGTTGGGTGACCAAGACAACCGAGATCGCGCCGGGTTTCCATCTTATCCTGCTGAACGGCACCTGGGGTGTCGACCTGGAAGTGAAGGAAGTTGCGCTGGCGATCGACACGCCCGACGGGATCGTTCTCGTCGTGGGATGCAGTCACCCAACCATCGAAAAGATCGTTGAAGCTACCAAGAGCGCAACCAACAAGCCGATCCATCTTGTCCTGGGCGGCACGCACCTGTTGCCGGCGAATGATGCGCAGATCAGGACCATCGCGGCTTCGTTGCGGGCTAACTTCAACGTGCGCTTCATCGCTCCGGTTCACTGCACCGGTGAGCCCGCCTTTGCAATCTTGAAGGAGATGTTCGGCGACCAGTACGTCTATGCTGGTCTCGGGACGACCGTGTTGCTGGGGCCGAAAGTGACAGTGAAGGCGGAAGCAGGTCAGCCGAGCCAATATGCGATGGATGCCGAAGACTTGCGCAGCTACCGCGAGGCGATGACCCAAGGGCCCCTGCGGGCGCTTCTCGGCGGCCGCAAGCGCTTGGCAGAAGCGCCCAAATAACTGGCCACCAACACTGTCTAGAAAAAGGCCGGCCCTCCGGGAGGGCCGGCGCCCAGTTGCTCAGACGCCTTTTCGTTATTGCAGTGTCGCCTCGGCGAGCCAGTCGGTGACGGCGCGCAACGCGTGATCGCGGTTCTCGCTGCGACCCTGCGCCTGCTCGAAGACCGCGAGCTGCGCGTCCGCCGACGTGCCGCTGCCGACGATCGAACGGCAATGCTCGATTTCCTTGACGCAGCCGAGCGCCTGCGCGTCGCGCTCGACTTCCTCGAGCACCTGCTCGAGCAGATCGGCGACCGAGATCGCGCCGTTGCCGGAAATGTCGACGAAGGTGCCGTGCACGCCGTAGCGCTGTGCGCGCCACTTGTTCTCCACCACGATCGCGCGCGTCACCGCGGTCAGGTCCCAGTTCTGCCACGGATTGCGCGTGAGGCGCCGCGCGAGCGTGCGATAGAGCGCCGCGATCGCAATCGAGTCCTCGACCCGCGTGCACGAATCCGGCGCGCGCAATTCGAGCGTCGGATGTTTCATCGACGGCCGGATCGCCCACCACACATAGCTCGAATTCTCCATCACGCCGGCCTTCACCAGAGCGCTGATGTAGCTTTCGTATTCGGCCGGCGTGCGGAACAGCTCGGGCACGCCGGTGCGCGGCAGCTCGTCGTAAGCCGCGAGCCGGTAGCCCTTCAGTCCGGTCGGACGCGCGCGCCAGAACGGCGAGGACGTCCCGAGCGCGATGAACAGCGGCAGATAGGGCAGCATCCGCATCATGATGTCGACGCGGTCGTCCGGATCCGGCAATTCGACATGCACGTGCAGGCCGCACAGCATGTTGCGCTGGCCGATCATCTGCAGATCTTCCATCACGACGTCGTAGCGATCGGCCTGCGTCTGGACCGACGAGCGCCAGGTCGCGGTCGGATGTGTGCCGACCGCGAGGATCGCAAGCCCATGCTCGGCCGCGATGTTGGCGACGGTCTGGCGCAGGAAACGCAGCTCGGTGCGAGCGTCCGCTATGCTGGTGTGAGGCGCGGTCGCGACCTCGAGCTGCGATTGCAGCATCTCGCCCATCGCCTGCCCGTCGGTAACGGACTTGAGCCTGGCGAGGAACGATTGCGGCATCTCGCGCGCGACCGACTTGGTCTCGGCGTCGACCAGGAAATACTCTTCCTCGATCCCGAACTTGTATTCGTCGGACATGGTCCACCTCTCCCGTGCCAGTCGTCCTGGGATTCGTGCGCCCCTTCACGCACGGCGCGCTTTTGCGCAGCCTTGTCGAGACTGCGGGGCATTCCGGCCGCACTGAGGCTAAAAGCGGCCCCCATTTGGCCAATCCTCAGCAAGGATGTGGCGACAGGAAACGCCGCCGGCACAATTTGGTTCCCGGCCGGACGGCTCAGCGCCAGTCGCCGAGCACCGTCTGGGTGAGCGCCAATGCCGCAACGGCGGCGGTATCGGCACGCAGGATGCGCGGCCCGAGCGCGAGCCGCACGACGTTGGGCAGCTTGAGCAGCGCCGCGCGCTCGCTGTCGGCGAAGCCGCCCTCGGGGCCGATCAGCACGCTGACCGGCAACCGCCCCGCGATGCCGCCGCTGCGCGCCGACGACAACGCCGCGACGGGGTCCTTCACCTCGGCCTCTTCGTCGCAGAACACCAGCGTTCGATCGGCCTTCCAGCCACGCAGCACCGAGTCGAGCTTCCTCGGCTCGCCGATCTCCGGAATTGCGAGTACGCCGCACTGCTCGGCCGCCTCGATTGCGTTTGCGCGCACGCGCGCAAGGTTCACCCGCTCGGCCTGCGTGTGCCGCATGATGACGGGCGCAAGGCGCGAGACGCCCATCTCGACCGCCTTCTGCACCATGTAGTCGAGCCGCGAGTGCTTGAGCGGCGAGAACAGATAATCGAGATCGCCGGCCGCGGTTTGCTCCCGTGTGCGCTCGCCAACAGTGAGCGCGACCGCCTTTTTGCGTGGCGCCGACAACTCCGCGCGCCATTCGCCATCGCGCCCATTGAACAGAAGAACCGCATCACCAGCCTTCAGCCGCAACACATTGACGAGATAGTTCGCCTGAGGCGTTCCAAGCGTCACCACCGCACCGTGAGCGAGCGGGGCTTCGAGGAACAATCGCGGGGAGCGGAAATCGTAGCGCGCCATGCTTGCGGGTTTATCCGGGCGGGACGCGGCATTCCAGCCCGCGCAGCGGGGAATTTCCCGTGCGATTCCGGTCACTTTGCCCCGTTCTGGCCGGATTTCGGCGCCATAAAGCGGCCGGGGCGATCCGGGCCTGGCCAAACCGGCTTGGACTTGACTTGGCCTCGCCCGGCAACCGACAAAGACAAACCTTCCGACCGGGACCAGGGGATAAATGTCGATACGCGCCGTGCCGATTGCGGCACTCATCATCGTCGGGCTCGCCGCGGGCGCTTCGGCGCAGGTGATGGGGCCGGGCATGTACATGCCCGGACAATCCCCGTTTCAGCAGCAGCAGCAGCAGCCGCCCTGCTACAGGGATTTCGCGCCGCTGAAGGCGGAGGCCGAAAAGCGCGGCCTGATCCTCAAGCGCGCGATGGAGTCCAAGAAGGCCTCGCGCGAGGAAGCCTGCGGCATGATCAAGAGCTATTCGGCGGCCGAGGCGAAGATCGTCAAATTCATCGTTCAAAACGCCCAGTCGTGCGGCATCCCGCAGCAGGCCGCGACCGCCATGAAGGCAAACCATGAAAAGACGCTGCGAACGCAGCATCAGATCTGCACCGTGAGCGCCGCGGCCGCGCCGCGGCCGACCGGTCCGGGTCTCTCCGAGGCGCTCGGCACCACGCGCGTTCCGGGCACCACGCTCGATCCTCTGGCGCCGCAAAGCGGCACGTACAACACGCTGACCGGTAACGTGCTGAGCAAATGATTGAAGCGGGTCGCGTCGCCGACTCGACCGGAAACTGGGTCGACACGCTCGCGCCGGCTTATCTCCGCCCCTACCTGCGCCTGGCGCGTGCCGATCGCCCGATCGGCGCCTGGCTGCTGCTGATGCCGTGCTGGTGGTCGGCCGGGCTTGCGGCGGTCGCGGCGGGCCATCCCTACCCCAATCCGTGGCACATCTTCCTGTTCTTCATCGGCGCGTTCCTGATGCGCGGGGCGGGCTGCACCTGGAACGACATCGTCGACCGCAAGCTCGACGCGCAAGTCGCGCGGACGCGCTCGCGGCCGATTCCCTCGGGGCAAGTGAGCGTGCAGGCGGCGGCGGTATTTCTCGCGTTGCAGGCGCTGACCGGGCTGCTGGTGCTCGTGCAATTCAACGGCTTCACGATACTCACCGGGATCGCCTCGCTCGCCGTGGTGGCGGTCTATCCGCTGGCGAAGCGCGTCACCTGGTGGCCGCAGACGGTGCTCGGCCTCGCCTTCTCGTGGGGCGCGCTGATGGGGTGGGCCGCCGTCTTCGCGCGGCTCGAAGCGCCGGCGTACCTGCTCTATGCCGGCTCGATCGCCTGGGTGATCGGCTACGACACGATCTATGCGCATCAGGACCGCGAGGACGACGCGCTGATCGGCGTCAAATCGACCGCGCGGCTGTTCGGTGAGCGGACGAGGCTGGTGCTGATCTGCTTTTATGCGTCGGCCGTGCTGCTGATTGGACTGTCGGGCGCGGCGGCGGGCACCGGCATCGTGTTCGCGCTCGGCTGCGTGCTGTTCGGCGCACATCTCGGCTGGCAGATCGAGCGGCTCGACATCGACGATCCCGACCTGTGCCTCAGACTGTTCAAATCGAACCGCGATGCGGGCCTGATCCTGTTTGCCGCATTGATCGCCGACGCGATGTATCAAAACTATTTCGTCTAGAAAGAAGGACCGCCATGCAATTCCTGACCCGCTTCACATTCCTGCGAACGATCGCGCTTGCCGCATTGGCGATTGCGCTCGGCGCGTCGGCCGCGACCGCCGAGATGGCCGCAAAGACCGTCACCACGGCGTCGGGACTTCAGATCTCGGACATCAAAGTCGGCACCGGCGCGAGCCCGAAAACCGGCCAGACCTGCGTGATGCACTACACCGGCTGGCTCTACGAGAACGGACAGAAGGGCAAGAAATTCGACTCGTCCGTCGATCGCGGCGAGCCGTTCGAATTTCCGATCGGCACGCGGCGCGTCATCGCCGGCTGGGATGAAGGCGTCGCCAGCATGAAGGTCGGCGGCAAGCGCACCCTCATCATCCCGCCGGCGCTCGGGTACGGTGCGCGCGGCGCGGGCGGCGCGATACCGCCGAACGCGACGCTGATCTTCGAGGTCGAACTGCTTGGCGTGAAGTAGTCAGAAAAACCCGAGCGACTCGCACCCCGTTCCGGCCGCGAAGCTGCCCTTGTGGCGGAGCCACGATCTCGATCCCGAGAAGGATTATAACCTTGACAAAGCAGGGCAAAAAGGACACAGGGTTGATTCCCATCGGGGGATGCTGGCGCGCCCGCGAGTTTGAGGTTGGACTCCGTCCAAGGTCTTGGAGATGACGACCGTGTGCGCCTTACGATCCGGGGGCGCTCGGTTGATCTAGAAGGTCTGGAACTGTACCCGCGTCCGCAGTAGCAACTTGGACCTTGTTATTGTCGGAGGCGTTGCGCAGCACGCAAATCATCAACCGCTCGCTGCTGATCGCAATGACGTGGTGGGAAAGCTGATCGTTGATCTTCTGCGCCCATCCGACGATCTCGGGTGTGTTTATAGTAACGTCGATTGGCGAGTTTATATCCATCGAAAGCAGCCCCTTCAGGCTTCCGCGATGAAGATGCCGATGTGTGCGGCCGTAGAGTTTGAGTAAGTCTTCTTTCGGTAGCGGCCCTGGGGCCATGCCTTCCATTTCGAAGTGTCGTTGCCCAGAAGGGTGGCTTATTTCCTTCTGCCGAACCGGGAAAGGGTAGAAGTGAGCGCGCAACTTCGTCATTCGATCCAATATTTCGTCGGCGGAGGTTGAACGGCCGACCTTGTGGGGTTGCAGGAACGTAATGTCGCCATGTGCCACCAAGCAACTAAGCGAAACGAGCTCGCAGAGCATTCGCAATTGTAGCCAGCAGAATTCACGGATGAAAAGCTCATGAAGCCGCAAGTGCCCTTGAACAGCTTGGTTTATGGCTTCAATACGAATCTTCACCTCATGCATAAGATTCGCGTACAGTAGTTGGCGCTTCGCTTGATCCCGATCCAACTGTTGAGCCATGGCAAAACCTGTTTCGAAAGCTAAGGAAATAGAATTTCAGCCCGACGCATGGCAGCGCTTCGAGCGCGCGGTTGCCGTTGTGGCTAAGAGCCCGCCGCAGCATCGCACCAAGCAAAGCATTGCGAAGCGAAGCAAACGCAAGCCAACGAAAGCAAAGTCACGCAAGCCCGGCTCGTAAGCCGGGCGGAGAACGTCGATGCGAATTCAAGAGCGCGAAGGCCATTACGAATTAACACCAGATACGAGCGATGATGTCGCGCTTCTAACCGCGTTGACGTGCGACGCTCAATTGGTGAGCGTTAGTAAGTCAGCCGCTGCTCCAACCAGTCATTCACAGCTTTCGGACCCTGCCCGTAATAGGGCCGTTTCAACGTGATGACATAAAAGTTGTCATTTTCATCCAGCAGGTACTGGAACCGATTGTAGACCGCCTGCGGGGTCTCGTTTGTGTCGATCGCGTATGAGGATTCAGACAGTTTCGCCCACGAAGTCTTTTTGACTTCGTCCACTATTTTCGGACGCACTGTTTCTTTGTTGAGGTCGTAGGTAACGAGGAGTACGGCCACGATAGGCTCCTTCGAGTAGCGGAGCCGGGCTTGACCTTCGATGCAGAATCCGAACAATGCGGATGCTCACTACATCGCGGCCCGCAGCCCAACTCCTATTGGGTTTGCGCGGGCAAACAGGGACCGCCAGCTTGCCGGCTGGCGGTTCTGCTTTGTCAGGATGGAATCACTTGGATTCGCAACCCAGAGTCAACGGGTTGTTCGGGGTTTGTGCTCACTTTACCCAGATACGCTTCACCTTTCGCGGCGGGAGCTTTTTGCGCCAGCGGATGAAGCGCTTGGCCTTATGCTTGTGGACGGGCGCTGTTAGGCCGTCGGTAGGTCAGACGCTTCCCGACGATGCCCTTCGCGAGTTCATCGGCACGGTCGCCATCGTTCACGCCAAGGCCAATGCGGTTGTTGTAGCGGAAGTCGAACTCGGCAAGATAGCGGTGCAAATGCTTTTCGCTGCAATGCTGATACACGCCGCGCATTCCGCGCTTGAAAATTGAGAAGTAGCTTTCAATCGTGTTGGTGTGGATCGGCGGGTTCTGCCCGTCATAACGGACATACTCATCGGCCGAATGCTTCACCTTGTCATGGCGGGCGACATGCATCAGCGAACCGTCATAGAGGCGGCTTTCGTCGGTCATCAAGCGGCTTTCGCTGCGGATGTTCTCGCGCACGATTTGCGCGACCGTAACCTGATTGGCGACCGCCACATGGAAAGAGCGAACCGAACCGCCGCGCTCGACAAGAGAAACGATTGGACGGTTGTTGCGATGGCGCGGACCCTTGCGCTTCGTCTCGCCTTCCGGCTTGCCGTAGTACGTTTCATCCGCCTCGATGATGGCACCGTGGCCGCCCATGGGTTCAAGGCTACCCGCGCGCATGGCTTCGCGAAGGCGATGCATCATGAACCAAGTGGACTTGTACGAAACGCCCAGCATGCGGTGCATCTGATGCGCGCTCACGCCTTTCTTGCTGGCGGTCATCAGGAAGAGCGCGGCCAGCCATTTCGTAAGCGGGATTTTCGAGCGCTCGAACACAGTTCCGACCGTCACGGTGAACTGCTGACGGCACTCCACTTCGTTGCACTGATACACGCCCGGACGATGCGCCTTGCCTTCAAGTTGCGTGATTTTCTTCTTATCGGCATTGCCGCAGTGCGGGCAGGCCACACCGTTCTCCCAAACGCGGGCTTCAAGCCATTCACGGGCTTTGGCTTCGTCCTGAAAGATCGGGTTTTGCAACAGGTTAGTCATGGCGGATCGCTCCTATGCCCATGACTCTAAAGGAGCCTAATTGTGCTTTGTCAAGGTGATAATGCTGATCCCGAGACGGATCGCAAGGTGATCCTGACGGGCATGCTGGGCGAGTGCAGGAAGGTGGCGCCCAACTCTGATGGCTGGAAGAGCCGCGCTTCGCCCCGCCATCACTGCCTCGCAAAATTTTTCTGACGCCGATGTCAAACAGGCGGACGCCGGCGCGTCATGGTCGCGGAAACCAACAGAAGGAGCGAACCATGAAGGCCAGAGGTGAGCATCGTGCAGGAGGGCATTCCCGACGCCATTCCGATTGAGATAGCGCGGCCGACTTGCGGGCCGAAAAACAGCTAATGATGCAACTGCTCGACGACGGCGCTGGGAGAATTGTTCGGGGACGAAAGGGTAGACGTGTTGACGATTTCTACCGCATCATACTGGATGCCGGATGCTCCGCCCAATCCAATCGACGTTCCCGGAATACTGAGGCTGCCGCTTACGGCAACTGAAGTTTGCCTCGTAATGTTGATCTCGACGAATTCTTCATCGCGCTCCAGTTCGACGGTTCGTGTATTCCTGATATGAACAGCCGATAGATAAGCGGAGACAAATGTCCACACACAATCTCCTGCCCATCCGAATCCTTCCATGCCCATGGAAGGCCCTCCCTCCCAAGCGGCCACCGTACAAGCATCCGTTTCGCTGACCACGCCATCCCACGACACTTCAACCAGCTTCCATAAGATCCGGACCGGTGTCTTGCGTGTCTTGTAGGTCAGGATCTCCGATCCGACCTGGAGTTGGTAGAAGACCCAAGGGCCGGGTGTTCCGCGGGAGATTTCCCTCACGACTTGAGCATCCGCTCGCGTTGTCCGCTCAATGTCCCAATCATAAGTCCGCCGCAAGGGACCGCTGCAATTGCACCGGCCGAGCTCTCTACGATTTCTTGGCATTAGCCGGCCCCCCCTTCGCGTTGCGTCTCGATCCCCTCGCCTAATGGCTAATCTATTGGCCTGATTCAACCAAAGCAATCACACCTAAATCCCGAGCAGCCCGCAGCTGCCAACCTTGCAGCGCCCACTAGAAAAACCCGAGCGACTCGCACCCCGTTCCAGCCTGGAAGCTGCCCTTGTGGCGGCGGCTCGGAATATCGATCACATGCACGGAGCCGTCGCCCTGACAGGCGACCAGCAATTCATCGCCGCGGAACGCCATGTCCATCGGCTGGCTGCCGACCGCAATCGCAGTTTGCTTGCCGAATGAAGCATCGATCAGGCTCACCATGTTGCTGTTGAGGCTGGTGACGCCCAGCAGACTGTTGTCCGGGCTGTAGCGCGCGATCTGCGCGGCCTTCGGCACGCCTTCGAGCGGTACGTTGCGAACCTGCTCGCTGTTCGTGTCGATCAGGAACAGCGTCGGCTCGCCGTCATCGACAGCAACGACGGTACCGCCGTCCGCCGATATCGCGATACCGGCGAGCGGGCGCGGCGTCTTGATCTTGCCCAGCAGCTTGCGTGCCGGCAGGTCGATCACCGAGACGGTCCCGTCTTCCTCGTTCTCGGTGTAGAGCCGCTTTCCGTCCGGCGAAATGGTGAGGCGATGCCCGTTGGTCGATCCGGAATCGATCGCATCGACCACCTTGTTCGTCGTCCGGTCGATCACCGCCACCACGGCGCTGTTCTCGCAGGTGATGTAGATGAAACCGTCCGGGCCAAGCTTGAGCGTATGCGGCGCGATATAGGGGCGCGTATCGATCTCGGCCGCGCGCGTGCGCTTCATGCAATCGATGACCCAAAGCGTGTGGCCGGGATTTGGATTGCGGCCGTGGATGCCGTCGCCGAAAATCGGCACATAGGCGATCCCGGTTTCGGGGATCACCAGCAGCTCGTGCACCGTGCGCTGAAATCCGTCGAGCACGGTCTCGGTCTCGTAAGTCGCGGGATTCAAGAACAGGATCTTCGCGCCCATTTTGTCGACCGCGATCAATCCACGTGGATCGTCTGCCTTGGCCATGAGTTGCATGCCTTCCGGATCGTGCCCTGACGGGAGTTGTAACCCAGTTTCGCAATCACGCAATTTCACATCGCGAACACCGCCGCCATTTGAATTGACAGCGTAAATCCACAATCTCAGACTGCCGGCATCTGAAGAGCCGATCATCGGCCGATCATTGGGGGGAATGCCGTGGCCCAGACCATCGAAGGCTTCGTCGGCACGTCGCTCGACAACGCAAAAATTTCTTCACTTCACATCAAGGTCGTCGCGCTGATCGCGGCGGGATATTTTTTCGACGTCATCGACTTGATCGTGCTCGGCTCGCTGATCCCGGACATGGTCAGTTCCAACTTCGCGACCCGGCCCGAGGCGGCGTGGATCGGCAGCGCGACGGTTTTGGGAATGTTTATCGGCGCTGCCGGCCAAGGTCAGTTCTCCGACCGCTGGGGCCGCAAGACGGTCTACCAGTTCAACCTGCTGCTGTTCGGCATCTTCACCATCGTGGGCGCGTTCGCGCCGACGGTATGGTGGCTGGTAGCGGCGCGCTTCATCGCCGGCATCGGGCTCGGCGGCGAGCAGCCGCTGGCGTTCGCCTATGCGGGTGAATACTCACCGAAGGCGATCCGCGGCCGCATCCTCGCCATCGTGCACTTCATCGGCGGCGCCTGCGTCTGGCCAATCGCCTCGTTGTTCACGCTTTTCTTTCGCGATTCGATCGGCTGGCGCGGTGTGTGGATCGTGATCGGCATCGGCGCGCTGATCGTGTGGCTGTTCCGCTTCTGGCTGCCGGAATCGCCGCGCTATCTCGCCACCCACGGCAAGAGCAAGGAAGCGCTCGACGTGCTCGGGCGCTTGGGATTGCCCGGGCCGAAGGAGCCACTCACCACCAGTGCGGCAAGCGACACCAGGTCCGACCCGTTCGCCGTCGTGTTCAAGATGTTCCCGGGCCGCGTGATCGCCGGCATGATCTGCTTCTCGGCGTTCTTCGGCGTCGCCATCGGGCTGGGCAACTGGTTGCCCAACATGATGGCCGACCGGGGCTTCACCATCACCAAGTCGCTGACATTTACCTTCGGCATGACCTTGGCGGTGCCATGCGCGAGCTTGTTTATGATGTACGCGCTCGACAAGTGGGGCCGGAAGATCACGTCGATCTGTGCGTTCGTCGCGGCGGGGATCATGGCGGTCGTGTTCGCCAATGCGGCGACCGACACACAATTGCTGGTCGCCGGATTCATCATGATCTTCTGCATCCAGGTCGCCGGCAACTCGATGCAGATTTTCGCATCGGAAGTTTTCCCGACCAACGCACGCGCCTCTGGCTTCGGCTGGGCCGCCGGCGTCGGCCGTCTGTCCACCGCTGGAATCAATCTGGCAATCCCATGGATTCAAATGGGTTGGGGCATGACCGCGGTGTTCGTCTGCATAGCCGCCGTGCTGGTTATCGCGGCGGCGGCAGTGACGCAGCTCGGTCCGGAGGCAAAGCAGAAGGGACTTGACGAAATCGCGCCTCCGACCGGGTAATTCCTAGTTTCGCGCGATGATCTCGCGCTCCTGCCTGTGCACCAGCGACCCGAGCCGCATCACACCGTTGCGGCGGCGAGCGAGAAAGCGCGGGCGACGTTTGGAAAGGGCCGAACGGCGGCGGCGGCGCGGCGCGGGCTGCTTGCAGCGCACCGCTCCGAGCGTCGGAAACGGCTGGGCCAGAACGCCATCGCTGCCCGCGATGAGGCACGGCACACCGAGCACGCGCGACCACAAATTCCATTCGGCGACGACGTCGTCGGAATCCTGCGCCGCGTAGAGTTCGATCGAGAGCGCGGGATCGCGATGTTCCAGGAACACGCCGACGCCGGCGGGCGCACCGTTCTGCTCCGGCGTCAGCCGGATCGACACGCCGAGAAACGCCTGCACCGGGACGTTGAGCGCGATGCGCATGCCCTGCACGGCGCGGCGCAGAATCACGCGCTCGCGATGCAGCTCGACGTGGCGCACGCTTTCGTCCGCCACCGCATCGCTGGCCGTGAAGCGCAGCGGTAGGGCGAGGGGGTCGAGCCGCGCGGTGCGGCCCGACCCGGCTGAGCCGAGCTCGGTTTGACGCCTCACAATTCGCTCCCTGCCGGACTTGTTTTTGATGTGACCGGACGTTGCCCGCACCATGCCAAAACGGCGTCGGAATCGGCTTAATTTCGCTGGTTAATGGGGAGTAGTAGGCCATGGTTCGGCCGACATGATTGACGGCGTGTTGCCATGATCGCGCGATTTGTCGCTAACGGCGCTGATCGCATCAAATTGCGCTCTTGCCGATAACGATGCGGAAACCAACATAGGACAGTGCGCCACGAACGCAGGCGTTCCGGCGCCCTTGCCAGCCTCGAACGCACTCCCTAAAGCCTAAGCGCCGCATGACATCCTTTCTCGATCAATCCCAGCTTGTCGACCTTGCCGAACGCCTCGTTAGCTTCGCGCGGCGCGCGGGCGCGGATGCGGCGGATGCGGTCGCGGTGCGCTCGATCTCGCTTTCGGTCGAGGTGCGCGAGGGTGCGGTCGAGGAAAGCGAGCGCGCCGAAGGCGACGACATGGGCCTGCGCGTGCTGGTCGGCAAGCGCCAGGCCGTCGTTTCGACCAACGACACCAAGAGCAGCGGCGCGGACGCACTCGCCGAGCGCGCGGTCGCGATGGCGCGCGTCGCGCCGGAGGATCAGTTTGCCGGCCTCGCTGATGCTTCTCTTTTGGCGCATGAGTTTCCCGATCTCGACCTGATCGATCCGACGCTGCCCGACGTCGCCGCACTGGAAGCGCACGCGCGCGCCGCCGAGAATGCCGGGCTTGCCGTCAAGGGCGTGAGCAAGTCGGGCGGCGCCGGCGCGTCGGCCGGCATCGGCGGCATGGTGCTGGTGACGAGTCACGGCTTCCGCGGCGCCTATGTGGGCTCGCGCCATTCGATGTCGATGGTCGCGATCGCGGGCGACGGCACCGGCATGGAGCGCGACTACGATTTTTCTTCCGCGCTGCACGCCGGCGATCTTGAAGCGCCGGAGAAGATCGGCAGGATTGCGGGCGAGCGCGCCGTCAAGCGCCTCAATCCGCGCAAGGTCGAGACGCGGCGGGTGCCGGTCGTGTTCGATCCACGCATCGCGAACACGCTGGTCGGGTCGCTCGCCTCGGCGGTCAACGGCGCGTCGATTGCGCGCAAGACGAGTTTCCTGAAAGACCGCATGGGCGAGAAACTGTTCCGCTCCGGCATCCGCATCGTGGACGATCCATTGCGCAAACGCGGCCTGCGCTCGCGCCCGTTCGACGGCGAGGGCATTGCCGGCAAGCCGCTCGCGCTGATCGAGGACGGCGTCCTGAAAACATGGCTCCTTGATTCCGCAACCGCGCGCGAACTTTCGCTGCAAACGACCGGGCATGCGACGCGCGGCGTGTCGTCCGCCCCCTCGCCCGCCCCGACCAACCTGCATCTCGAAGCCGGCACCCAGAGCCCGCAGGAGCTGATCGCCGAGATCGAAGACGGCTTCTATGTCACCGACCTGATCGGCATGGGCACCAACCTCGTCACCGGCGACTACAGCCGCGGCGCATCGGGCCTGTGGATCGAGCATGGCGAGCTCACCTATCCGGTGAGCGAGGTGACGATCGCCGGGCACCTGAACGACATTTTCGCCTCGCTCACGCCGGCGAACGATCTCGAATTCCGCTACGGCACCAATGCGCCGACTGTGCGGCTGGAGGGACTGACCGTTGCGGGCACCTGAGGGAGCCGCCGCATTGAAAGCCGCGGTCGAGGCCGCGGTACGCGAGGCGGGCGCGCTCGCCCGAGGCACCTTTCAGACCGCGCTGAAAAGCTGGAGCAAGCACGGCGGCTCGCCGGTAAGCGAAGCCGACATCGCGGTGGACAATTTTCTGCGCGAGCGCCTGATGCGCCTCGCGCCCGACTGCGGGTGGCTCTCCGAAGAAACCGAGGACGATCGCGCCCGCATGCATGCGCCGCGCCTGTGGGTGGTCGATCCGATCGACGGCACACGCGCCTATCTGCAGGGCCGTCACGATTGGTCGATCTCGGTCGCGCTGGTGGAGAACGGCCGCCCGGTGATCGCCGTGATCTTCGCGCCGATGCAGGATGCGCTTTACGCGGCGTCCGCCGGGACCGGCACGACGCTCAACGGGATTGCCGTAGCGGCAAATCCCGGCGCGGATTTCGAGGGCATCAGGGCCGCCGGACCGAAGCCGATGCTCGAAAAGCTCGCCAAACACGCGCCCGGCCTGGTCCAAGAGCCGAAAGTCTTCTCGCTCGCGCTGCGCCTTGCGCGGGTCGCGGCCGGCACGCTCGATCTCGCCTTCGCGTCGGCCAACAGCCACGACTGGGACCTTGCGGCTGCCGATCTTTTGGTGCACCAAGCCGGCGGCGCATTGACCACGTTCGAAGGTCAGAAACTCGTTTACAATCGCGCCGATCCGTTGCATGGCGCGCTTGTTGCCGCCGGGCGTTCGCGTCACGAGGCGTTCCTCGCGCTGGTGCGGTCGAGAACGCTGGCGTTCGCGTGAGGACCCGCCGCAACGCGCCTGCCGGACGGAGGTCGAAGCATGGCTGAAAGCAAGCAACTGCTCCATCTGGTGTTCGGCGGCGAACTGACAAGTCTGGATACAGTGGAATTCAAGGATCTGGAGAAACTGGATATCGTCGGCGTCTATCCGAACTACGCGACCGCGTATGCGGCCTGGAAGGGCCGCGCGCAACGCACCGTCGACAACGCGCTGATGCGCTATTTCATCGTGCACATGCATCGCCTGCTCGACCCCGCGACCGACGCGACGCGGCAGAAGGCCTAAGCTCGTTTTGCCGATGTGGTCGTGGAAGCGTATCGGGCGCAAACGCTGGGTGCAGGTCGCGCTCGGCACGCTCGCGGCCGAGTATCTGCGCTTCGTCTACAAGACGAGCAGCGTGGTGATCGATCCGCCAGACGGCTACGCGCGGATCGATGCCAACCTGCCAATCATCCTCGCGATGTGGCACGGCCAGCATTTCATGGGGTCGTTCATGCGGTGGCCAGGCGACCGCGGCAAGGCGCTGATCTCGCGGCATCGCGATGCCGAAATCAACGCGATCGCCGCCGAGCGGCTCGGCATCGAAACGATCCGCGGCTCCGGCGACACGGGCATCGGCTTCATCAAGAAGGGCGGCGTCGGGGCTTTTCGCGCGCTGCTCGATGCGCTCAACGACAATTATTCGGTCGCGCTCACCGCCGACGTGCCGAAGATCTCACGTGTCGCCGGCCGCGGCATCGTGATGCTGGCGCGCGAGTCGGGACGTCCGATCTTTCCGATCGCGCTCGCGACCAGCCGGCGCTACGTTCTCAACAACTGGGACAAGACAACCATAAATCTGCCATTCAGCCGTGGCGCTGCTGTATGCGGTGAGCCAGTATGGGTCCCGGCGGGCGCGTCCGACGAAACGCTCGAGCGATGCCGGCGCCAGCTCGAAGAGAACTTGAACGCGGCGACCGCGCGCGCCTACGCGATCGTCGACAATCGGGGCGGAGATGCCGGCCGTGGCTGAGCGGCTGCCGTGGACCTTGCGCGCCTATCGCGGATTTACCTCGATGGTGACGCCGCTGTCGCGTCTTGTGCTGGCAAGGCGGCTTTCGCGCGGCAAGGAGCACCCGCAGCGGATAGCCGAGCGGCGCGGCGAAAGCGCGGTTGCGCGCCCGCCCGGGCCGCTGATCTGGGCGCATGGCGCAAGCGTCGGCGAGATGCTCGCCGTCATCCCGCTGGTCGAGGGCCTGCGCGCACGCAATTTCAATGTGCTGGTCACGTCCGGCACGGTGACCTCGGCGCGGCTTGCCGAGCGGCGGCTGCCGCAGGGCGCGATCCATCAGTTCATCCCCCTCGACTCGCCGCGCTACACCGCACGCTTTCTCGAACACTGGCAGCCTAACCTCGCGCTGCTCGCGGAGTCTGATCTCTGGCCGAACCTCATCATCGCCTGCACGGAACGCAATGTGCCGCTGATCCTGGTGAACGGGCGCCTCTCCGAACGCTCGTTTACGCGTTGGCGCTATCTGCCGCATACCATCGGCGCGCTGCTCTCGCGTTTCGACCTGTGCCTGACGCAGTCCGAGCCCGATGCCGAGCGCTATTCCGAGCTCGGCGCGCCGCGCGTCAGCATGACCGGCAATCTCAAGCTCGACGTGCCGGCGCCGCCGGTCGATGCCGGCAAGCTCACGGCGATGCGCGCGGTCGTGCGCCAGCGCCCGATGATCGCCGCCGCCTCGACCCATCCGGGCGAGGAAGCCGTCATCATCGATGCGCATCGACGCCTGCGGCAGACCTTTCCGGGCCTGCTCACCATCATCGCGCCACGCCATCCCGAGCGCGGCTCGGGCGTGGTCGAGATCGCGACCGCCGCCGGCCTCAACGCGGTGCAACGCTCGCGCGGGCTGCTGCCCGATCGCGGCACGGATGTTTACGTCGCCGACACCATCGGCGAGCTCGGGCTGATCTATCGCCTCGCGCCGATCGTGTTCATGGGCGGCTCGCTGGTGCGCCACGGCGGGCAGAACCCGATCGAGGCCGCGAAGCTCGGCGCCGCCATCCTGCATGGGCCGCATGTGTGGAATTTCAACGAGATCTACTGGGCGCTCGATGAGGCGCACGGCGCCGAGGAGGTGCTCGACGTGAACCGCCTCGCGGTGCGCATCGGCGCGTGGCTCACCGATGCGGCGGCGCGCAAGCAGGTGGCGGATGCCGGGCTCGCTACCGTCGAGCAACTCGGCGGCGCGCTCAAGCGCACGCTCGCGGCGATCGAGCCTTATCTGATGCAGCTTGATCTAGAGCGGCGCTGACATGCGGGTTCCGGCCTTCTGGTGGGAAAAGCCGGGAGCTGCGGCCGCACTGCTTTCTCCGTTTGCCTCGATCTACGGCGCCGTCGCGGCGCGGCGACTTAAACAGAGCGGCACGCACGCCGGTGTTCCGGTCATCTGTGTCGGCAACCTGACCATCGGCGGCGCCGGCAAGACACCGGCGGCGATCGCGGTTGCCAGAATGCTGATCGATGCCGGCGAGCGGCCGTATTTTCTCACGCGCGGCTATGGCGGATCGCTCACGGGTCCCGTTGCGGTCGAAGCCGCCCACACGGCGGCACAAGTCGGCGACGAACCGCTGCTGCTCGCGCGCCTTGCGCCGACAATCGTCGCGCACGACCGCGTGGCGGGCGCGCGGCTTGCACGCGAAGGCGGCGCGAGCGTCATCGTGATGGACGACGGCTTCCAGAATCCCTCGCTTGCGAAGGATATCTCGATCCTTGTCGTCGACGGCAAGCGCGGGATCGGCAATGGGCGCGTGCTGCCCGCCGGTCCCCTGCGAGCGCCGGCCGATGCGCAGCTCGATCGCGCGCACGCGATCCTGATCGTGGGCGAGGTCACCGGTGCATCTTCGCTGGTGATCGCAGCCCGCGCACGCAAGCTTCCGCTGTTTCGCGGCACGCTCGAGCCGGACGGCTCGGCGCTCGCCGGGCTTCCTGGCTCAAAAGTGCTGGCCTTTGCGGGGATCGGCGATCCGGAGAAATTCTTCGCGACGCTCGCGGCCGAGGGAATCGAGGCGCCGGTCAGGCGCGCCTTTGCCGATCACCACCGCTACCGCGCCGAGGAGGCCGCAGAACTGATCAGCGACGCCGAGCGTGACGGGCTCTCACTGCTTACCACCGAGAAAGATCTCATCCGCATGCGAGGCGACGCTGCCCTCACCCAGCTTGCGGCACGCACCCGCGCGCTGCCAGTCAATCTGACCATTGCGGAGATCGATGATTTCAAGACGCTGGTGCTGGGAGCGTGCAAAGGCGCGGGAGGGCGCACCTAGTCCTTCATTCGCCCCGGCGCGTAGCGCATCAGCACCGCTTCGGGCGTCGCATAGGCTTCCTGCAATTCCACATTCCAGTACTTCAGCTCTTCCAGCGGAATCGGCACATTGGTGACGGCGCAGCGCACGAACGCGCCCGGCCGGACAACGCGAAAGTCCCCGTCGAGATATTTCACCTCCGCCTCCCCGGGCATCGGGGAAGGTCCGCTAAAGCGGTTCAGCACGTTCAGTCTCCGTTCAGGCCGTTCACGGCCTTATGAGTTCCGGTTCGGCGCAACGACGCAGAACATAATGGTTCGCGCCGCGGCGTTAAACCCTGCGATTTGCGCCCCCAGGCCCGGTTTCGATGCGCCACCAAACGGCACTCATCCTCGCGGCGATCTTCGGCGCCTTCCTGGCGGGTGCGGCCGGCGCCGCGCCGCCCGCGCCGGAACCGATCGAAATCGCCGCCGGCGCGATCAAGCTCAAGGCCTTCCTCTATCGTCCCGAAGGGAAAGGTCCGTTCCCGGCTGTGGTCGCGCTGCATGCTTGCGATGGGCTCGCGGGCCGCCGCACACACTTTGGCCGGCGCTATCGTGACTGGGGCGAGCGGTTCGTGGCGGCCGGGTTCGTCGCGCTGTTCCCGGACAGTTTCGGCTCGCGCGGACTTGGGCCCCAATGCAATGCCGGTGAGCGCCGGATGCGCTCCGGCCGCGAGCGCGTGGTCGATGCGGACGCGGCGCGCCACTGGCTGCAGCAGCAGACCTACGTGGAGACGGAGCGCGTGTCGCTGATCGGCTGGGCCAATGGCGCAGTCGCGGCGCTCTGGACAGTGCGCCCGCGCGCGGCCAAAAAGGACGACAAGCCGGATTTCCGCTCCGCGATCGCCTTCTATCCGGGTTGCCGCCGCCTGCGCGATACCGCCTGGAGCGCGCGGATGCCGACCCTGATCCTCATCGGCGAGAAGGACGACTGGACGCCGGCCTCCGCCTGCCAGCAGATGGTGGCCGGCGCGCGCGGCCGCACGGCGCGGGCCACGATCACGGTCTATCCCGACGCCTATCACGACTTCGACCATCCGAACCTGCCGCTGCAGCAGCGCAACGGCGTCCTGGTCAATGGCGGCGCCGCGCGGGTGCATGTCGGAACCGACCGGGCGGCGCGCGCGGATGCACTCAAGCGTGTCGCCGAGTGGCTTGCGCGCTAGACCTTGTCCCTTTGGATCAATAGGTTATCCCCCGAAATTGGCCGGGGAGCACGATGGTCGCGAAAGTCATCTGGGCGACGGGTGAGCGAGACGGCGCGGCGATTTCCGAGCGCGCGCTGCGCGGCGTCAATGGGCTCGCCGCGCTGGGCCTCGGCGAAGCCGATGTGGTCGCGATCATGCTGCGCAACGAGATCGCCTTTCTCGAAGCGATGCTGACCGCGCGGCTCGCCGGCTGCTATTCCTGCCCGATCAACTGGCACTACAAGGCGGACGAGGCCGGCTACATCCTGCGCGACTGCGGCGCCAAGGCGCTGATCGTGCACGCCGACCTGCTGCACCAGATCGAGGACGGCATTCCGCCCGGACTGCATGTGATCGTGGTCGAACCGCCGGGCGAATTGCGCGCCGCATTCAAGCTCGGCGCCGAGCAGTGCCGCGCGCCGGCGGGCGCGACCGAATGGGAAAGCTGGCTCGCGCAATCGGCGCCCTACACCGGCCCACCGCGCCAGACCTATTATTCGCTGCCCTACTCGTCCGGCACCACGGGGCGCCCGAAGGGCGTCAAGCGCAACGCGCCCGCTCCGGAAAATATCGCCCGCATGACCGAGATCACGCAGAGCGCGCTCGGCATTGCCCAAGGCATGCGCACGGCACTTACTGCACCGCTCTATCATTCGGCGCCCGCCTCATATGGCATGCAGAGCCTGATGTTCGGCGATCTTGTCGTGCTGCACGAGCGCTTCGATCCCGAACGGCTGCTCGCCGACATCGAGCGCCATCGGCTCGACCGGCTTTACCTGGTGCCGACGCATTTCGTCCGGCTGCTGCGCCTGCCGGACGAGGTGAAACAGCGCTACGACCTTTCCTCGGTCGCATTCGTCGCCTCGACCGGCTCGCCCTGCCCGCCCGAGGTGAAGAAGCAAATGATCGACTGGTGGGGCCCGGTGATCAACGAGAGCTATGCGTCGAGCGAAGCGGGCTTCATCACGCTGCTCTCATCGGAGGAATCTCGCACCCATCCGGGCTCGGCCGGCCGGCCGCTGCCGGGCGCGGAGGTGCGCATCCTCGACGATGCCGGAAACGTGCTGCCGCCGTTCGAGCCGGGGCTGATCTATTGCCGCCAGAGCGCGTATCCGGACTTCACCTACATCAACCGGCCGGAGGACCGGCAAGCGATCGACCGTGACGGGCTCGTGGCGGTTGGCGATGTCGGCTATTTCGACCGTGACGGCTATCTATACATTTGCGACCGCAAATCCGACATGGTGATCTCGGGCGGCGTGAACATCTATCCGGCCGAGATCGAGGCGGTGCTGATCACCATGCCTGAGGTCGCCGACTGCGCGGTGTTCGGCATTCCGGATGCCGAGTTCGGCGAGGCGCTCGCGGCCCACGTGCAGCCGCACAATGGCGCTGCGATCGAGCGCGAGGCGGTGCGCGCGTTCCTGCGCGAGCGGATCGCCGACTACAAGGTACCGCGCGTGATCGAGTTCTCCGATGCGCTGCCGCGCGAGGAGAGTGGCAAGATCTTCAAGCGGCGCCTGCGCGACCCGTACTGGAAAGAGGCGGGGCGGCGGATCTGACGCGGACGGTCCCGCGCGTATCGGCATCATGGCCCGCTGCCTGATGACAGCGGGCCTTGATCGTCGTCATGCGAACAGGAAGTCGCTGGCGTGCAGATTACTCGCCGTGACGTGCTGTAGCGTGATCGAGTCGGCGCCGTGAGTGATCACCGTATCCATGCCGACTTGCATCATCGCGGCCTGCACGGCGGCGAAGTTCGCGAACACCGTATGATCGAACTGAATCTGGTCGGGACCATTTCCGAAGTCCGTGATGGTGTCGTTGCCGAAACCCGGGCCGAAGATGAAGGTATCGGCGCCATTTTCGCCGGTCAGCAGGTCGTTGCCGGCACCGCCGGTAATGCTGTCCTTGCCGTTGCCGCCGTTGATGGTGTCATCCCCGGCTGTGCCGACGATCGTGTCCTTGCCGTTCCCGCCGTTGATCACTTGACCGATCGAGACGACGGTCACACTGACGGTCGCGGTCTCGGTCACGCCGCCGGACGTCACCGTATAGGTGAAGCTGTCCGACCCGGTGTAACCCGCGTTCGGCGCGTAGGTGGCGAAGTCGTCGGTCAGATCGCCCGGCGTGCCGTTGTTGTTGACGACTGCTGTGCCGTGCGAGGCCGCCGAAACCGCCGTGATCGCACGGCCCGGATTCTCGAACGTGTCGTCCGCGAGCAGGTCGAGAGCGTTCGCGCCTGAGTTCTGGTTCACCGTGACGGTGTCGTTGACGATGTCGGCGACCGCACTGATGCTGATCGATGCGGTAGCGGCAGCGCTATCGACGTGGCTGTCATTGGCCTTGTAGGTGAAGCTGTCGGCCCCGTTGTAGTCCGGGGTCTGCTGGAACCAGACCGTGGCGCTGTTTCCGGATCCCGGAATGACGTCGTTGACCGCCAGCGCCGACCCGCCGACCGCCGTCAGGAACAATTGTCCATGGCCGGCGAGCGAGGCGAGCACGAAGTTCAGGCTATCTCCGTCGACATCCGAGCCTGAGAGCGTCACCGCGATACGCGGCGCGGCGTCTTCGGCTCCCGAGGCGGATGTCGCATTGGCGGTCGGCGTGTCGTTCTCCGGCGCGACATTGATCGTGAGCTGGTCCTGGTCTTGCGCGGCAACCGGGCCGGTGTGGCCGTTGTCGTTCGTGGTGATCGTCAGCGTGTCGGCGCCGTTGAAATTCGAATCGCCGTGATAATCGACCGACGTCAGAGCCGCATTGATGGCATTCGTGGTTCCGCTGAACGTCATCAATGCATCGGCGGTGCCATCGCCGGTACTGAAGGTCAGGCCGGCGACGCTCGCCAAGCTAAGGACGCCATGCGCCGCAGACAGCGTCACGGTCAGCGGCTGCGATGCGCTCGCGGGATCGGCATCGACGTCCGATACCGAGAGGCCCGCGATCGCAAACGTTGAGTCTTCGTTTCCGCTCGGATTGCTACCCGGAAGATGGTTCACGGGCGCGTCGTTGACGGCGTCGATCGTAATGGTCGTGGTGCCGGAGTTCTGGCCCTGGCCGGCCGGCACGTTTTGCGAGCCGTCGCTCACCGTCCACACTACGGTGCGCGTTGTGTTGCTTCCGTAATTGGTCGGGTTGTCGCCGGTCGTGAAGTAGCCGATTGCGGACAGGACGGTGTTGTAGTCGGCGATCGTGTCGTAGCCGGACAGTGTCAGTGTTTCGGTGCCGCTGTCATAGCTCACCGTGATGTTGGTCCCGGTGAACGTGCCGCTGGTGCGCTGCGTCGCGCCATCCAGCACGAAAAGGTGATCGTCGGCGCTGCTGGTCTCGTTCGACGAGAAGGTGCCGCCGGTGATCTGGATCGTCGCGCCGTTATAATATCCGCCGTCATCGCTCGTCGTGACCGAGCCCGCGAGTGATATCGCGCTGCTCTGCTCGACGGCGTGCGCGCCCGGATCGGTCAATGTGAGAAGCGGCAACTGGTTCCAGATCGACGCCCCGGGATGAGCAGAGTCGCCGCCGGCCGGCGCTTGTCCTTCCAGCTGGTCCAGCGTGTAACTCGCAACCAGGCCATCGAACGTGTGCCCGTCCGTGCTGAGCTGATAGACGAGCACGTGATTTGCGTTCGCGGTCGGATCGTTCGGATAGCCGCCGCCACCCGGCGCATCGTAATAGGCGGTCGAGATGTAAAGCTGCTGCAAGACAGGGTCGAGCGACAGGCCAGTCGGCACTCCGCCGAGATTGAGATTGTCGAGGTCCGCGATCTTGGTCGCGGTGCCCCCCGCAATCGCCATATACCAGACGTGGCCCTGCCCGGGATCGGCGGCATCGAGCGTCGTGAAGTAGATCAGTCCTTTCGCATCATCGATCGCGATGTTGCCGATGATGCCGTTGCTCATGTCCGCCGGGAACTGACTGTCGAGCGTGAGCTTGGTGACGGTCGGGCTCGCGGCCGTGTAGTCGCTGACGACATAGATCGCGTTGGTCGACGCGAACGGTGGGAACGAGTAATTGTTGTCCCAGTCGGTGTAATAGAGCTTGTGGGTCGCGGTATCGATTTCGAAATTCGTCGCGTTGACGTAATTGCCGCCCGTGGATGTTCCCGTGACGAGAAAGGTCGGCGATTGATCGAAGGCCGCCGTCGGATCCAGCGCCCCCGTTGTCGGGTCGTAGCTGATCTTGACGATGCCGGTGTGATCGAGGTCGCTGTCCCACCGATTGGCGAATATGACGTGATTGACCGGATCGATAGTGATCGCGTTGACGACTTCGAATGCCGATGCATCGCCGACCTGAATGGTGCCGAGGAGGGCATTGTCGCTGATCCGGTAGGAACTGATCGAGGTGCCGTCCGCGTTGGCGATGAAGTAATATCCAGCCGCCGTGTCGACCGCGATCGCAAGTCCCACCTGACTGGTAGAACCGACTTGCGCGATGGAAGAGCCGTCGGAGTTGAGGTAGCCGGCGAGCTGATTGTCGCCGAAATCAAAGGTCGTGTACCAGAGCTGACCGGTAACCGTCATAATGCAATCCTCCCGCTTGCCGCGCGCGATCGCGTGCGTTGATGAAAAGCCGCTATGCCATCCCGTTTAATCGCCCGCGTCATCTTGAGAGGAGATTTGCGACATTTGCAAGTCCCTGTTGTATCGGAACAATGACGATGCCCGGTCAATGACCCAGTTCCATGCAATGCAAAGGTTCCCGTTTCGCGCCGAACATGTCGGCAGCCTGCTGCGTCCGCCCGCGCTGCTTGAAGCGCGGCGACAGTTCGCGCAACGCGACATTGATTCCGCGGCGCTGACGGCGGCCGAAAACCGCGCGATCGAGGGCGCCGTGCAGGTGCAAGAACGCGTGGGTTTGCGGCTTGCGACCGACGGGGAATACCGCCGCGCCTCCTATCACAGCTATTTCTACCGTCAGCTTGGCGACGTTGCCTTCGAGGCGCCGCCCGGCGCGCCTCCGGCGGGCGCGGTGCCCAGCCGATGGCGTCGATCAAAAGCCGCATCGCGTGGAAAGGCCCGATCCATGCGGTTGACTTTGCGTTCCTGCGCGCGCGCACCAGGGCGCTGCCGAAAATCACCATTCCGGGCCCCTGTGCGCTGCATTTCCGCGGCGGCGATGCCGCGATCCTGGCGCAGGCGTATCGGGATACGGAAGAGTTCTGGGATGACATCGTGGCGGCCTTCCGCAGCGAACTGCGCTCGCTCAGTGCGGCCGGCTGCCGCTACGTGCAAATCGACGAGACGGCGTTCGCGAAGTTCGGCGATGCCGACGTTCAGGCGACCTTGCGGGCGCGCGGCGATGAGCCGGACGCGCTGATCGACAAATATGTCGACATCACCAATCGCGTGCTCGCTGATTTGCCCGACATCGGCGTCGGCATGCACCTCTGCCGCGGCAATCGCGGCGGGCAATGGCATGCGGAGGGCAGCTACGAGGCTGTCGCCGAGAAGCTGTTCAATCGGCTTGCGATCAAGTTCTTCTTCCTCGAATACGATTCGCCGCGCGCGGGCGACTTCGCGCCGCTGCGCTTCGTGCCGCCGGACAAGTCCATCGTGCTCGGGCTGGTCTCGACCAAGATGAATGTCCTCGAAGACAAATCCGACCTGAAGCGCCGTCTCGATGCGGCAAGCCGCCACGTCCCACTCGAGCGCCTCGCGGTGAGCCCACAATGCGGCTTCGCCTCGACCGAAATGGGCAACCCGATCAGTGCGGAAATGCAGGAGGCAAAGCTGCGGCTGGTGGTAGAGTTGGCGCAGGACACCTGGGGCACGGCTTAGGAAACGCGGGAGGAGAGGCGATGAAGACGAAACTCGCGATTGCGGCGCTGCTCGCCGTGCTGGCGCATCCGGCACTCGCGGCCGACACGCTCAAGCTCGCGATCGGCCAGCGGGGTTTGTGGGATTCCTCCTTCGCCGAGATCGGCACGCAGGTTGGCATCTTCGCCAGGCACGGCCTCGAACTGCAGGTGTTCTACACCTCGGGCGGCGGCGAGACCCAGCAGGCGGTGATATCCGGCTCGGCCGATATCGGCGTGTCACCCGGCACGCTCGGCGTGCTCGGCGCCTATGCCAAGGGCGCGCCGATCCGGATCATCGCCGGCGAAGCGACCGGCACCGCCGAATACTATTTCGTCAAGGCGGACTCGCCCGTGCAGAAGGACTTCAAGGGCGTGAAGCCTGAGATGACGCTCGCTTATTCGACCGCGGGCTCAGGCACGCACATCACGGCGCTGCGTTTCATGAAGGACTACGGATTTGCCGCGAAGCTCACCGCCACCGGCAACGTGCCGGCGACTTTCACGTCCGTGATGTCGGGCCAAGTGGACATCGGTTTCTCGACCCCGCCGTTCGGCCTCGATGCGCTCGCCGAAGGCCGTGCGCGGTTGATCGCGCTCGCCAACGACCTGCCGAGCGTGCGCAACCAGACCGTCCGCCTGATCATCGCGAATGCGACCGATCTTGCGAAGCGGCGCGACGTCTACGACCGCTTCATCAAGGCTTATCGCGAGGTGATCGACTGGATGTATTCCGACCCGATGGCGATCGAGGCGTTCGGCAAATATGCCTCGATCCCGCCGGCGACCGCCAAGACCGTGCGCGACCAGTTCTATCCGAAGACGATGCTGCAGATGGACGAGGTCAAGGGCATGCCCGAACTGATGCAGGACGCGATCACGTTCAAGTACATCCCGGCGGCGCTCACGCAGGCGCAGCTCGACGAGTTGCTACAACTGCCGAAGAAGTAGCGATCCGTCCAAGGCAAAGGGCGGGCTTGGGGGCAAGCCGTGCACGATCACATCATTGTCGGAGCGGGCACTGCCGGGGCCATCGTGGCGGCGCGGCTCGCGGAAGCGCCGGATACAAGAGTTCTGCTGCTGGAGGCCGGTCCGGACTACGAAAGCGAAGCGGCGACGCCGGCCGACCTGCTCGACTCGAAGAACCTCGCAGGGGCCGCGCATGACTGGGGCTACAAGGCCATTCCGGTCGAAGGCCGGATCATGCCCTATCAGCGCGGCAAGGTCGTCGGCGGGACATCCGCGATCAATGCGGTGGCCGCCTTGTGGCCGAGGCCCGCCGATTTCGAACAATGGGCGGCGCTCGGCAACGCCGAATGGCGCTTCGCGGATGTCATGCCGTACTTCCAGCGCCTGGAGGCGGATGAGGACGGCGTCGGTTCGCATCACGGGCGCAACGGCCCGATCCCGATCGCCCGCTACCGCGATGCTGAGTTGATCCCCATTCAACGAGCCTTTTACCGCGGCTGCGCTGCCGCCGGACTTGCCGAGATCGTTGACCACAACGACCTGAGGAGTTCAGGGGTCGGCCCCTGGCCGATGAACCGGTCCGGCGATACCCGGATTTCGACACTGCTTTCACACATCGGACCGGCTCGCACCCGGCGGAACCTCGCGATCCGCGCCGGCTGCATGGCCGATCGAGTCATTCTCGAGGGCTCACGCGCGCGCGGCGTGCGCCTCGCCGATGGAAGCATCGAGGAGGCCGCTTGCGTCACACTTTGCGCCGGCTCGATCGGATCCCCTGCGATCCTCATGCGTTCCGGCATTGGTCCAGCACGTGAGCTTGAAGAGCTCGGGATCAATTGCATCTTCGATCTGCCGGGTGTCGGCGCGCGCGTATGGGATCATGCAGCTGTCCCGATACGCCTCGTTCCGCGCCCGGACGAATGCGTGATCGGCCGCGACCCTCGCTTTCAGACCATGGCTCGCTTCACCGCGCCAGGGTCTTCGCTCGCCGACGACATGCAACTCGTCATGACGACGCACCTCGATCTGCGCGCGGCTCCGGCCCTCATGGAGGAAGCCGGGGTCCCGACTGTTGCGGCCTTGCGGGTGGCGCTCATGCTTCCGCGCGGCCATGGCCGGCTCTCGCTCGTGAGCGCCGACCCAATGGTTCAGCCAAAGATCGATCTCAACTACTGCTCGGAGCCTGAGGACCAGCGCCGACTTCTCGAAGGCGTTCGATTCGCCTGGAAGGTGCTGGGATCGAACGCGATGGCCGGCTCGTATCAGCGCATCGCCGGCCTGTCGGACCGGATCGTCAACTCGGACGCGCTGCTGACCGGCTACATCCGCGCGAACATCGGAACATATTGTCATGCGTCCGGCACCGTGCCGATCGGACCGGAGGGCGACCGCAACGCGGCGCTCGACCAGAAATGCAAGGTGCGCGGAACCGATAATCTATACGTCGCCGATGCCTCCATCTTTCCGGTCATACCGAGCGCAGTGCCCAACATGACGGTCATGATGGTCGGCGAACGCGTCGCCGACTGGCTGAAGACGACCACCGCCAGCTAGAACAGGCTCCCCTGCCCTTCGACCGGCCCGCCGCGGCTTCGGCGCGGCCGGATCGGCTGGCGCGGCTTGACCGGAACGCCATGCGCGGCGGTCGCGAGCGCGGTCGCGCGCCCGTCGGCGAACTCGATGTCAAGCGCCTGCCCCGGACTGATCGCGGCCGCGCTGCGGATCGGCGGGCCGGCCGGATCGCGCACCAGCGCAAAGCCGCGCGCCAGCACTCCCTGATAGGAGAGTGCGGCGAGCAGCTTGTCGGCGCGGTCGAGCGCCGCGAAGCGCCGCTCGATCAGCGCGTTCACGGCCCGCCCCGAGCGCTCGAACAGCGCAAGCGTGCGCTCGCGGTCGCGCACGACGCGCTGGCGATGGCTTGCGAGGTTCGCCCGGATCGCGGCGGCGAGCCGCCCGCCCGCATTGTTCAGCCGCTCGCGCCCGCGCTGTACACGGGAGCGCAACAGCGGCGGCGAAAGCCGCGCGGCGCAGCGCAGGTATTGCTTGTGATGGATCTGCGCGTTGGCATGCAGCGCGCGCGGCAGCCGCTCCGAGAATGAGTCGAGCTTCTGGCGCGGAATGCTCAGCAACTCGTCGGTGCCCGGGAGCGCGCGCGCTGCGGCGCGCAGTTCGGTGCGCCGCGCGTCCATGCCGCGCGCCCACGAGGAGCGTTGCCGCCGCGCGAGCGAGTCGATCTGCGTCAGCAGGTCGGCGCGCACCGGCACGGCGCATTCGGCGGCCGCCGTCGGCGTCGGGCAGCGCTTGTCGGCGGCGAAATCAATGAGCGTGACGTCGGTCTCGTGACCGACCGCCGAGATCAGCGGGATCATGCTCTCGGCCGCCGCCCGCACGACGATCTCCTCGTTGAACGACCAGAGGTCTTCGAGCGAGCCGCCGCCGCGCGCGACGATCAGCACATCCGGCCGCGGGATGCGCCCGCCCTCGGGCAGCGCGTTGAAGCCGCGGATCGCGGCCGCCACTTCCTCGGCCGAGCCATCCCCCTGCACCCGCACCGGCCAGACGATCACGTGGCGCGGAAACCGGTCGGACAGGCGATGGAGAATATCGCGGATCACCGCGCCGGTCGGCGAAGTGACGACGCCGACGACGCGGGGCAGGAACGGGATCAACTGCTTGCGTGCTTCGTCGAACAGGCCTTCGGCGGCGAGCTTCTTCTTGCGCTCCTCAAGCAGCGCCATCAGCGCGCCGACGCCGGCCGGCTCCAGGTTCTCGATCACGATCTGGTAGGACGAGCGGCCCGGATAGGTGGTGAGCCGCCCGGTCGCGATGACCTCGAGGCCCTCCTGCGGCTTGAAGCGGATGCGCATCACCGAGCCGCGCCAGATCACGGCGTCGATCTTGGCGTTATCGTCCTTCAGCGCAAAATAGTGGTGACCGGAGGAATGCGGCCCGCGATAGCCGGTGATCTCGCCGCGCACCCGCACGAAGCCGTAGGCATCCTCCACGGTCTTCTTCAGCGCCGCTGACAGCTCGCTGACGGTCCATTCCGGAATGTTGACGCGGGGCTCGTTCATTTTCGGGCTGCGGTTAAGTCACACCGTATCGTCCGGCACCGGCGGCTCTCCGCCCTTGCGGCGCATGATCCGATCGAACGCCTTGAAGTCTGCGCGGTTGCGGCGCTCCGCGAAGAACGTGGCCGAATTCATGACGGCGAGTTTCTCTGCCACTGCCGTTGCAACGAATTGATTGATGCTGATCCCGTCTTCCTTTGCGCGTCGTTCGACCTCGGCCTTGACCGAGCGCGGCAGCCGGAGCGGGTAAGTGCTCTGAGTCTTCATTTGATCCTCCTAAGAGCTTCGCCGGGCAACAGCAATTCAATTCCGAAGCGCTGTGGAATCGTGCCAAAGTCCCGCCGATTGAACGTGACGATCGCGTCCACGCGTCCGTTGACTGCAGCCTCGAGTACCAATTCGTCGCCGGGGTCACGCAATTGCGGCCGCCAAACAGGAGATGTTACAATCTCCGGAGAGTCCACCCCCCGGGCCGAAACGAATTTCCAGAAGTGCCGTATTGGTTATGCTGCCAAGGCGTGGGTCTGGAACTCCCTGAATGCACCCTGCTGTCGCATTCCTGCTGAATATGCTCGTGCTCTACGCGGCGATCGGGCTCGTTTCGGCGCTCGCTTTCGTCTCGTTCGGGGTGACGCGCGTCCAGTCCGCCCCAGTGAGCCTCGGCGCGCGCATTCTCATTCTGCCGGGCGCGGCGGCGCTCTGGCCTTACGTTCTCCTGCGGTGGATCAGGGCATGACGCGCGGGCACCGCACGATTCATCGCCTGATCTGGCCGGTGCTCGCCGTCGTGGTGGCGCTCGGCTTCACGCTCGCGCTGATGAAGCGCCCGCCGCCCGAGCCGCCCGCGCAGTCGGAGCCCGCCAAATGAGCGCCGGCTTCAAAGCGGTGCAGTGGAATCGCCGCAAGTATGTCTACGACGCGATCCTGTTCGCCGGCGTCGCGCTGTTCATCGCATCGTTCATGACAATCGGCGCGTTGCGCAACCCGCCCGCCGGCGCGCCGGCCTGGATCGACCTGCGCATCAAGGCGCTCGGCACCTGCGCGTTCACGATGCTGACCATCATCCTCTGCATCGGACCTCTGGCGCGGCTGTCGCCGCGCTTCCTGCCGCTCCTCTACAATCGCCGCCATTTCGGCGTGCTGACGTTCCTCGTCGCGCTCGCGCATGCCTCTTCGGTGGTCGACTGGTTTTCGGCTGTTGGCGGGATGGGCGACCTCGTCAGCGAGATGACCAACAATCCGAAATACATGCAGTTCATCGGCTTTCCGATCAAGGCGCTCGGGCTGTTCGCCCTCTCGGTGCTGTTCCTGCTCGCCGCCACCAGCCACGATTTCTGGCTCGCCTTCCTCACCCCGCGCATCTGGAAAGCGCTGCACATGGCGCTCTACGTCGCCTATGGGGTGCTGGTGATGCATGTGTCGCTCGGCGTGATGCAGCAGGACCAGCGCATCCACATCCCGATCCTGCTCGGGCTCGCGTTCGCGACCGTCACGGGACTGCACCTTGCCGCGGCATGGCGCGAGCGGCGGTTCGAGACGGACCGGGCGATCGATCTCGACCCGGACAATTGGATCGCGGTCGGGGCGCCGGACGCGATCCCCGATAAATGCGCGCGCATCGTCGTCGCGCCGAACGGCGAGCGCATTGCGGTGTTCCGCGACGGCAATCAGGTCGGTGCGCTGACCAACGTTTGCGCGCACCAGAACGGTCCGATTGGCGAGGGCCGCATCATCAATGGCTGCGTCACCTGCCCGTGGCACGGCTATGAGTACCGGCTGGAGGACGGCTGCGCGCCGCCGCCTTTCACCGAAAAGCTCGCCACTTACCGGGTGCGGCTGCGCGACGGCATGATCGAGGTCGATCCGAACGCGCTGCCGCCGGGGACAAGGGCGGCTATCAACGTGTAGCCCGGATGAAGCGAAGCGAAATCCGGGAGCCAAACCGGCATTGCGCTGCGCTCCATGCGGGCTACAAGAGCGGCCGAATCCTGCTACATCCGCGCGCATGAAGATCCTCCTCCTCGGCGGTGGCGGGCGCGAGCATGCGCTCGCCTGGAAGATCGCCGCTTCGCCGCTGACGACGAAGCTGTGGTGCGCGCCCGGCAATGCCGGGATCGCGCAGGAGGCCGAGTGTGTTCCGGTCGATCTGACCGACCACGCCGCGGTGGTCGCGCTGTGTAAAAAGCTCACGGTCGATTTCGTGGTGGTCGGACCGGACAATCCGCTGGTCGCCGGCATTGTCGATGACATCGAGGCCGCGGGCTTTCGTACCTTCGGCCCGACCAAGTTGGCCGCCCGGCTCGAAGGCTCGAAGGGCTTCACCAAGGACCTCTGCCGAAAATACCGCATTCCGACTGCGGCGTATGAGCGCTTCACCGCCGCCGCCCCCGCCAAGGCCTATGTGCGCGCGCACGGCGCGCCGATCGTCGTGAAGGCGGATGGACTGGCGCTTGGCAAGGGCGTGGTGGTCGCGCAGACGGTCGAAGAAGCCGAGGCCGCGATCGACATGATGTTCGGCGGCGCCTTCGGCGCTTCGGGCAGCGAAGTGGTCATCGAGGAATTTCTCAGCGGCGAGGAAGTTTCCTTCTTCGCGCTATGCGACGGCGAGACCGCGATCCCGCTTGCCTCCGCGCAGGACCACAAGCGCGCGTTCGATGGCGACAAGGGGCCGAACACCGGCGGCATGGGCGCTTACTCGCCGGTGCCGGCGTTCACCGACGATCTCGCCAAGGCGGCGATGACCAATTTCGTCGCGCCGACCCTGCGCGGAATGAAGGAGATGGGATGTCCGTTCAAGGGCATCCTCTATCTCGGGCTGATGCTGACCGCCCAAGGGCCGAAGCTGATCGAATACAACGTGCGTTTCGGCGATCCGGAGTGTCAGGTGATGATGCTGCGCCTGATGTCGGATCTCGTGCCCGCGCTGATCGCGGCGCGCGACGGGCAATTGAAGAATTTCGATCTGCGCTGGTACGACCAGGTCGCGCTCACGGTCGTGATGGCGACCAATGGCTATCCCGGCAGTTATGGCAAGGGTTCGGTGATCGAAGGCCTCGACGCCGCAGCTGCGCTCGACCACGTCGAGATTTTCCACGCCGGCACGAAAGCCGAAGGCGGCCGTATCACGGCGAACGGCGGGCGCGTCCTGAACATCTGCGCCATGGGCAAAACGGTCGCGCAGGCGCAGGCGCGCGCCTATGCGGCGGTCGACAAGATCGACTGGCCGGGCGGTTTTTGCCGGCGGGACATCGGGCATCTCGCGATTGCGCACGAAAAGCTAGAGAAAACAGCCACATAAGAACAGAACTGGTCCGTATATACTAAATCCGATTTCGTATATACTCGACGCATGACCGTTTTGATCAAAGACGAGGAAGCCGACCGCCTGATCCGCCAGCTCGCCGAACGGACCGGTGAGACGATTACCGACGCCGTGAAGGGCGCCGTTGCCGAGAAGCTCGCGCGCACGCCGTTGTCCGAAGCCGAGATTGCCGAGCGCCGCGCAAAGATCGAAGCCATTCTGGAACGACTCGATGCGATGCCGACCGTTGATCATCGATCTGCGGACGAGATCATCGGCTACAATGACAAAGGCCACTTTGACTGATGGTCATTGACACCTCGGCCCTTGCGGCAGTGATATTTCATGAGCCCGAGCGGGATCGCTTCCTCGACATTCTTACTCGCGACCCGGAGCTGATCGTATCGGCTGTTACTCTTCATGAGACGTCGATCGTCGTCGTCGGCAGAAAGCGCGACACACGAGCAGCGATTGAGGTCGACAATCTCCTGGCCCGCTTTGGAGTTGAAATCCTGCCCGTCGACGCCGAAGGTGCTCGCGCTGCACGAGCCGCCTATTTCCAATATGGCAGGGGCTATCACCCGGCTGGCCTGAATTTGGCAGACTGTTTTCCGTACTCTCTCGCCAAGTCACGCAACGAGCCGCTGCTATTCAAGGGTACCGATTTCCTCAAGACCGATATCGTGCCAGCTTGGCGTCCATGACAACGCTCGGCCAGGAATACCCATGACCGCGATCGACCGGCAGGCGGCCTATACGGGCACCAAGGAGGTGGCGGCGCCGCTGCGCTTCGACTCGGCGCGGCTCGACGCCTACCTCGCCGCCAACGCGAAGGGCTTCAAAGGCCCGCTCAACGTGAAGCAATTCCGCGGCGGCCAGTCGAACCCGACGTACCTCCTGGAAACGCCGGCGCGCAAATACGTGCTGCGCAGGAAGCCCCCCGGCAAGCTCCTCCCCTCCGCGCATGCGGTCGACCGCGAATTCCGCGCGATCAGCGCGCTCCACGCTCAGGGCTTCCCGGTCGCCGAGCCGGTGGTCTATTGCGCCGACGAGAGCGTCGCCGGCACGGCGTTCTACGTGATGAGCTATGTGGAAGGCCGCGTGATCTGGATCCCGCATATGCCGGGCTCCAATCCGGCCGAGCGGGCCGCCGTGTTCGACGCGATGGGCGCGACGCTCGCGCGGCTGCACTCCTACGAGCCCGCGCAGATCGGGCTTGCCGACTATGGCCGCGGAGAGAACTACGTCGCGCGCCAGGTCGATCGCTGGTCGAAGCAGTATCGCGCCTCCGAGACCGAGAAGATCGACGAGATGGAACGCCTGATGGCCTGGCTGCCGGCGAACCTGCCGCCGCCCGGCCCGGTGCGCCTGGTGCACGGCGACTACCGCCTCGACAACATGATCCTGCATCCGAGCGAGCCGCGCGTGCTCGCGGTGCTGGACTGGGAATTGTCCACACTCGGCGATCCGCTCGCCGATTTCACCTATCACTGCATGCAGTGGCACATGCCGGCATCCGACTCCGCTGCCGGCACCGGCTCGCTGGTCGGACTCGATCTGAAGGCGCTCGGCATTCCGTCGATGTCCGATTACGTCGATGCCTATGTGGCGCGCACCGGGCTCGATCCGCGGCCCTATATCAATGTTTACTCGGCCTACAATTTCTTCCGCCTCGCCGCGATCCTGCAGGGCATCGTCGGGCGCGTGCGCGACGGCACCGCCACCAACGAGAATGCCCCTGCCCGCGCCCAGATGGTGCGCCCGCTCGCCGCGACCGCCTGGGAGTTTGCCAGGCAGGCGGGAGCTTGAAGACCTTTGCGCTGGCGCTTGGCGCGGGTGGCGCGCGCGGGCTTGCGCATATCGCGATCATCGAAGCGCTCGACGACATGGGCGTGCAGCCTGTGGCGATCGCGGGCGCATCGATCGGCGCGGTGATCGGCGCGGGCTATGCGGCGGGGCTCACCGGCCGCACGATGCGGCGCCACCTGATTTCGCTGGCGCATGACCGCGGCGAGGTGCTGCGCCGTGTGATGAGTGCGCGCGCCGCCGCCTGGTCGGAGATACTCGGCGCTGGTTTTGGCAATCCGTTCGTCGCCGATGCGTCGAAATTCTACGACGTGTTCCTCGGTGGGTTGCTGCCTGCGGATTTTGCCGACCTGACCATTCCGATGACTGCCGTCGCGACCGACCTGCAAACGCGCGAGTCACTCTCCCTGCGCGAGGGTCCGCTCAAGCCTGCTGTCGCGGCATCCATGGCGGTGCCGGGACTGGTGCGGCCGCTCGAGGTGAACGGGCGCGTGCTGGTCGATGGCGGGGTCACGGACCCGCTGCCGTTCGGCTGTCTGCGCGGGACCGCCGATGTGATCGTCGCGGTCGATGTCTCGGGCGCGACCGCCGAGCGCCCCGGCGTGCCCGACCCATGGGAGAGCCTGTTCACTGCGATCAGCGTGATGGGCCACACCATCGTGGCGCACAAGCTCAAGGAAGGTGCGCCGGACCTCGTGCTGCGGCCGAACATCGGGATCTTCCGCATGCTCGACTTCTTCCAGGCGAGTGCGATCCTGCGCGCCGCCGAGCCGATCAAGGCCGAGTTGAAGGAGAAGTTGGCAGCGCTGCTGTCGTAGCCCGCATGCAGCGAAGCGGAATGCGGGGAGGCCACGCGGATTGCGCTGCGCTCCATCCGGCTACGGGCTACCGCCGCGCCTTGAAAAACTCTCTCAGCAGCTCTCCCGCCTCGCGCTCGCCCATGCCGCCGTAGACCTCCGGCCGATGATGGCAGGTCGGCGAAGCGAAGAACCGCACGCCATTCTCGACCGCGCCGCCCTTCGGGTCCGTGGCGCCGAAGTAAAGCCGCCGGATGCGCGCGAACGAGATTGCCGCCGCACACATCGCGCAGGGCTCGAGCGTCACATAGAGATCGCAATCGGTGAGCCGTTCGGAGCCGAGCGCGGCGGCCGCCTGCCGGATCGCCAGCATCTCGGCGTGCGCGGTCGGATCACGGTCCCGCAGCGTGCGGTTTCCGGCGCGCGCCAGCACGGCGCCATCGCGCACGATGACGCAGCCGACCGGCACCTCGCCGGCCGCCTGCGTGCCCCGCGCCTCGGCCAGCGCGTCATCCATGAAAGACTGTGGCATAAGACCCTATGGCGCAGAATCAACACGAAGGCGAGCGCATCGCCAAGGTCATGGCGCGAGCCGGACTTTGCTCGCGGCGCGAGGCCGAGGCCTGGATCGCGGCCGGGCGCGTTTCGGTGAACGGCGAGAAGATCGCGTCGCCTGCGCTCAACGTCACATCCGCCGACAAGATCGCCGTGGATGGCAAGTCTTTGCCCGGTGCGGAGCGCACGCGGCTCTTCCTCTATCACAAGCCGCGCGGGCTGGTGACCACGACGTCCGACCCGCAGGGACGCCCGACCATCTTCGGCGCGCTGCCGAAGCACCTGCCGCGGCTCATCAGCGTTGGGCGGCTCGACCTCAATACCGAAGGCCTGCTGCTGCTCACCAATGACGGCGGGCTCGCGCGCGCGCTCGAACTGCCCGCGACCGCGTGGCTGCGGCGCTATCGGGTGCGCGCGCACGGCAGGGTCACGCAGGATCAGCTCGACGCGCTGCGCGACGGCGTCACGGTCGACGGCATCAACTACGGGCCGATCGAGGCGACGCTCGATCGCGAGCAGCCCTCGAACGTGTGGATCACATTTGCCATTCGCGAGGGCAAGAACCGCGAGGTGCGCAACGTGCTGCGCCACCTCGGGCTTCATGTGGCGCGTCTGATCCGCGTCTCGTTCGGGCCGTTTCAGCTGGGCGAGCTCGCCGAAGGCGAGGCCGCCGAAGTGCCGACGCGCGTCTTGCGCGTGCAACTAGGCGAAAAACTTGCAACAGTGGCGGGCGCGGATTTCAACGCGCCGATCGTGCAGCGAAAGCCTGATATTCAAGAACGTCATCCTGAGGTGCGAGGCGGCAAGGCCGCCGAGCCTCGAAGGATGGCAGCAGGCGATGCACCGTCATCCTTCGAGGGCCGCAAGCGGCGGCCATCCCGGATCAAGTCCGGGACAGGCTCTCAGGATGACGCCAAGAACAAATTCCAGCGTCCGCGCCGCGGCGAGAACGCACGGCCCTCGTTCGACGATCGCGATTCCCCCACCCGCCGGGCTTCGCCCGGCACCCTCCCCCGCAAGAGGGGGAGGGACAAGAAGGCGCGCCGCTGAATGCGCATCGTCGGCGGACGGCTGCGCGGGCGCGCACTCGCTGCGCCGAAATCGCAAGGGATCCGCCCGACTGCCGACCGGCTGCGCGAGGCGCTGTTCAACATCCTGACGCACGCCTACGGCGATCCGGTCAGCGGTGCGCGCGTGCTCGACCTGTTCGCCGGCACCGGCGCGCTCGGGCTCGAAGCGATTTCGCGCGGCGCCGCCTTCGCGCTGTTCGTCGACGACGGCGCGGAGGCGCGCGCGCTGTTGCGCCAGAACGTCGAGGCGCTTGGCGTGGCGGCAGTCACGCGCTTCTTCCGCCGCGATGCCACGAAGCTCGGCCCCGCGCACCCGGTCGACCCGTTCTCGCTCGCGTTCCTCGATCCACCCTACGGGAAGGGCCTGGCCGAGAAGGCGCTCGTCTCCGCGCGCGAGGGCGGATGGTTGACGGATGATGCGCTGATTGTTGTGGAGGAAGAAGCCGATGCGTTCAAAGCGCCGTATGGTTACGAGGAAATCGAGCGGCGCAAATACGACGACACGGAATTTGCGATCTTGCGGCTAGCGCCGGCCAAATAACCGCTCGATATCGCCGAGCTTCAATTCCACGTACGTCGGGCGGCCGTGATTGCACTGGCCGGAGTTCGGCGTTGCTTCCATCTCGCGCAACAGCGCGTTCATTTCGTCTGCCCTCAGGCGGCGCCCGGCGCGTACCGAGCCGTGGCACGCCATCGTGGCGGCGACGTGCATCAACCGGCGTTCGAGCGGCAGCGCCTCGTCCCATTCGGCCATATGTTCGGCGAGGTCGCGCACCAGCGCCTGCGCGTCGGTCTCGCCGAGCAACGAGGGCGTTTCCGACACCGCGACCGCGCCGGGGCCGAAAGCTTCGAGCACGAGGCCGAACTTCGCGAGCTCCTTGGCGCGCGCGGTGAGCCGCTCGACATCGGCTTCGTCGAGCTCGACGATTTCGGGGATCAGCAGGATCTGCCGCGCGACGCCGCTCTTTTCGAGCGCCGCCTTCATGCGCTCGTAGACGATGCGTTCATGCGCGGCGTGCTGATCGACGATCACGATGCCGTCGCGCGTCTGCGCCACGATGTACGTCTCGTGCAGCTGCGCGCGCGCGGCGCCGAGCGGGCGGTCGAGCAAATCCGGCGCGGCCTCGGCGATGAGGCGCGTGTCGGCGGCGGGTGCGCCGGTGTCGACGCTCTTCCGATCTCCGGTGTCGAAGGCCGCCTGCGCGGCCTCGGCGAAACCCGCGAGCGCGGTCGCGCCTTGCGTCGGAAAGGCCGGCGAATTGCGCCAATCCCATCCGCGCCGCGGCGCGACATTGGGGCGGAACGCCGCGATGGTCGCTTCGCCGCCGGTCGTCGCCGTACGTTGCGCATCGCGCGCCAGTGCCTCCTGCAAGGCGCGGACGATGGAGGAACGCACCAGGCCTGAGTCGCGGAAGCGCACCTCGGTCTTGGCCGGATGCACGTTGACGTCGACCTCGCGCGGCTCGACGGTGACGAACAGCGCGACCACCGGATGGCGGTCGCGCGGCAGGTAGTCGGCGTAAGCGCCGCGCACCGCGCCGAGCAGCAGCCGGTCACGCACCGGGCGGCCGTTGACGAAAAGATATTGCGAGAGCGCGTTCCCCTTGGTGTAAGTCGGCAGCGCGGCCCAGCCTTCGATTGCGAGGCCCTCGCGCCCGCCGCGCACCTCAACGGCATTCGCGCGGAAATCCGCGCCCAGCACATCGCCGAGCCGCGCCAGTCGTCCGGCCGGCCCCGGCAGCGCTACGCCCCACGTGACCGGCGCGCGCTCCTCGCCCGCGAGCGTGAAGGCGACATCGGGGCGGCTCATTGCGAGGCGGCGCACCACGTCGCGGATCGCCTCGGCCTCGGTGCGGTCGGTTTTGAGAAATTTCAGCCGCGCCGGCGTGGCATAGAACAAGTCGCGCACCTCAACACGCGTGCCTTCCGAGAGCGCGGCCGGCCGCACGGCGGACTTCGCGCCGGCATCGACCTCGATCGCCCAAGCGTTCGGCTCGCTCGCGTGCCGCGTCGTGATCGCAAGCCGCGCGACCGCGCCGATCGAGGGCAGCGCCTCGCCGCGAAAACCGAGCGTCGCGATCGCCATCAGGTCGTCCTCGGGCAGCTTCGAGGTCGCGTGGCGCTCGACGCTGAGCGCAAGATCCGCGCGCGCCATGCCGGCGCCATCGTCGGTGACGCGGATCAACCGCCGCCCACCGCCGTCGGTGACGATTTCGATGCGCGTCGCGCCGGCGTCGAGCGCGTTTTCAACGAGCTCCTTTACGGCGCTCGCCGGCCGCTCGACCACCTCGCCGGCGGCGATGCGGTTGACGACGTTCTGGTCAAGCTGGCGAACGGGCATCGGCGACTCAAACTTTGCAGTCGCCGGATGTCTAGCACGTCCGCCGCAGAACCATGGCCGGGCTTGGACGGCGATCCCCGCTAATCAAGCGAAGGCTTCGAGCGCCGTAAACCCTTGATATTGGAGCGTACTTTCTTGCCTTCCAGCCGCTTCTCGCGCGAGGCCTTGGTCGGCTTGGTGGCGCGGCGGGGGACCGGCCGCACGGCCGCCTCTTGGAGCAGCGCAACGAGGCGCGCGAGCGCGTCCGCGCGGTTGCGCTCCTGGGTACGATGGCTCTGCGCAATGATGACCAGCACGCCGTCCTTGGTGAGGCGCTTGCCGGCGAGCCGCATCGCGCGGATTGCGACATCGTTCGGCAGCGAGGGCGAGCCGCGCACGTCGAAGCGTAGCTGCACGGCGGTTGCAAGCTTGTTGACGTTCTGCCCACCGGGGCCGGAGGAGCGCACGAAGCTCTCCTCGATCTCGCGCTCGTCGATGGCGATGTCGTCGGTGATGCGGATCATGGTGTCGTCGTGGCCGGACATAGCACGTCGAAGACGGGCGTAAACGCCCTAATGTCCCGACCACCTCGCTTAGGCGGGCACTGCCGTTGCGTCCCTTATCGGGGTCGCCGGGTCAAGCCCGGCGATGATGAAGGAGAGTATCAGCTGCCCGCCAGATACTGCTTCGCCAGCACCTTGCCCTCTTCGACGGCGGGCTGGTCGAAGGCATCGACACCAATGAGGCGCGCCGCGATGATGGTTTCGAGAAAGAAATGCATCATCAGTTCGCCGAGACTCGTTTCGTCGAGCGTCTCGACGTGGACCGTGCGCACCGGATAGCCGTTTTTCGCGAGCGTATCCGCCGTCGCGCGGCCCTGCGCGGCGACGAGGTCGCCGATGGTCTTGCCACCGAATTCCGGTTCGCCCGCGCGTTTCGCAAGCTCCGGATCGATGCGCGGCCCCTGCCCGGCCGTACCGGTCGTGATGACGGTGACGAGCTTGTCGTAGGGACCGGCGTTGAACAGCTGCAGTTGCGAGTGCTGGTCGACCGGTCCAAGCGCGCCGAGCGGCGTCGTACCCTTGCCGTCCTTGCCGAGGCTTTCGGCCCACAACTGCACGAACCAGCGCGAGAAGCGCTCGAGCCGGTCGCTGTAAGGCATCAGCACGGCGATGTTCTTGCCCGATCTTGCGACCGCGATGTTGAGTGCCGCGCCGACTGCCGCCGGGATTTCGGCGGCGGGCTTTCCCGCGAGCACGGGCGCGAGCGTCATTGCGGCGCCGGCGCGCAGTGCCCTGATATCGAGACCGATGACGGCCGCGGGCAACAGCCCTGTGTTGGTGAGACCGGAATAGCGGCCGCCGATCGCCGGATCGTGCTCCAGCACCTGCACGGAAGGACCGAGCAGGTCGCGCAGGCCATTCTGTCTGCCGGGCTTTACCACTTCGCTAATGCCGAAGAACAGTTCGCCGATGCGGCCCTCGAGGCCAGCCGCCTTCACAGCCGAGAGCACGGCGGCCGTCTGCATCAGCGTCTCGCCGGTGCCGCCCGACTTCGAGATCGCGATGAACCGCGATGTGGCGAGCGGGAGCTTGCCGAGCAGCGCCGTGAAGGTCGCGGGATCGAGGTTGTCCATGAAATGAACGCGCGGACCCGCGCGGAAGGGATCGAGCCCGCGAATGCCGACGCCGGCAAGCGCCGCTATCGTTTGCCCGCCGAGGCTCGAGCCGCCGGTGCCCAGCACCACCACGTCGCTCGCGCCCGCGCGCAGCCGCGCCGCCGCCTTCTCGATCTCGTCGAGGTCATCGGTCCGCGCCGGCAGGCGCAACAGCGGCAGGCTTTCCTGCGCATGCTGCTTGCGCAGCCAAGCGAGCGCGTCCTCGCAGCGGGCAAGCGCTTCGTCGAGCGCCGCCTTCGCGATGCCATGCTGGCCTATCTTTTCGGCGCGCACATTGTCGATGTTCTGCTGAAACGACATGCCGGGTACATTACCGCATTGCGGTAAAAAAGTTCCAACGGCTCGCTTCAATTCGTCTTGGTCAGGCCCTGCGCGCGGCCGACCACCAGGGTCAGCGTCTTCGTGTCGAGCAGCCGTTTGGCGACGCGCCGGGCATCATCCAGCGTCACGGCATCGATCATTGCGCTGCGCCGCTCCGGGTAGTCGATGCCGAGCTTGTCGAGCTGGATCTGCACCAGTTGCCCGGCGATCTTGCCCGAAGTATCGAAGGCGAGCGCATACGATCCCTTCAGATAGGCCTTGGCCTTGTCGAGCTCTTCCTGCGTCGGGCCTTCGGCGGCCATGCGCTGCATTTCCTGCTCGATCAGCGACAGCGTCTCGGCCGCGCGGTCGGAGCGTGTCGCGGTGCCGCCGCTCACGATGCTGGCGTGATCCATCCAGATCATGCTGGTGCGGATGCCGTAGGCAAGCCCGCGCTTCTCGCGCACTTCGCGATAGAGCCGTGAGCTCATCGAGCCGCCGCCAAGGATGTGATTGACCACATAGGCGGCGAAGAAATCCGGATCGTGGCGCGCGAGCCCGGGTGAGCCAAAACTGATCACGGTCTGCGGCACGTCGAGATTGATCACGATGCGCTCGCCAAGAACCTGCATCTCGGCGGGGGGAACCGGCGCAAGCGTCGCCTTCTCGGGCAGGCTGCCGAACGCGCGGTCGATCAGTCTGCCCGCCGCGGCGGCATCGAGATCGCCGACGATCGCGACGGTGAGCGTGTCGCGCGCGAACACGTTGCGCACATAGGCCTTGAGATCGTCGAACGTGATCGCGGCAAGCGACTCCGGCGTGCCGTTGCTCGGCCGCCCGTACGGATGGCCCGGAAATGCCGCCGCCCACCAGCGCCGGTTGGCGATCTCGTTCGGATTGGTGGTGCCGCGCACGAGCTGCGCCTGCAACTGGTCGCGGATGCGCGTCACCGGCTCCTCGTCGAAGCGTGGCGCGGTGAGCGCGAGGCGCAACAGGTTCACGCCCTGCTCGAGGTTGACCGAGAGCGTATGCATCGAGCCGCGGAACTGGTCGCGGTTGGCCGAAAAGCCGAGCTGGATCGCCTTCTCTTCCAAGAGTTCCTGGAAGGATTGTGAATTCATGTCGCCCGCGCCCTCGTCGAGCAGCGCGGCGACCATGGCGGCGACGCCGGGCTTGGCGGCGGGATCGGCATTGGCGCCACCCGTGAAGGCGTAATCAAGCGCCACAACGGGCACCGACGGCTCGCTCACCAGCCAAGCCTTGATGCCGCCCGGCGATGTGATTGCCTGGATCTTGCTCGCCGCGTCCGCTGCGCCAAATGTCGTGAAGGCGAGCGCGACGCCGAATAACGCGCCCAAGACCCTGCTCACGATTTCTTCTCCTCGCGCGGCGCGCCGCCCTCGCGGACCAGATAGCCGGTGACCGAGTGACGTTTGTCGAGATAGCGCCGCGCCGCATCGCGCACCTGCTCGGCCGTGACGGCGCGCAACCGCTCGGGCCGCGCCAGCACCGCCTCGACGTTCGAGCCGGTGGTCAGCGCCGTGCCATAAAGGCGCGCGAGCTGGCCCTGATTGTCCTGCGCGTAAACGAAATCGGCGATCATGCGACTTTTCGAGCGCTCGAGCTCTTCGGCGGTCGGGCCGTTGTCGCGCATGGTCTCGATCTCGGCGTCGAGCGCCGCCTCGAGCTTTTCGAGCGCAACGCCGGCCGCGGGGGTGCCATAGACGCCGAAGCGGGTCGCATCGAGCGACGTGCCCGAGTACCAGGAGCCGGCATTGGTCGCGAGACGCTTCTCCACCACCAGCGCGCGGAAGAGCCGGCTGTTCGAACCGCCGCCCAGCACATGGGCGAGCAGATCGAGCGCCTCGCCCTCATTATCCTTCGCGGTGGTGAAGGACGGCACCAGGTAGCTGCGCTGCAGGCTCGGCTGGGTGACGCGGAGGTCCGCGAAGGTCACGCGCCGTTCCGCGATCTGCGGCGGCTCCTGCGCCCGCACGCGCTTCGGAAGGGGGGTGCGCTTTTCCAGCTTTCCGTAGGTGCTCTCGGCGAGCGTTTTCACCTCGTCGGGCGTGACGTCGCCGGCCACGATCAGGATCGCATTGTCCGGCTGGTAGTAGCGCCGGTAGAAGGCGAGCGCATCCTCGCGATTGAGCGTTTCCATCTCGTGGCGCCAACCGATGGTCGGCCGATGATAGGGATGGTTGAGATACTGCGCGGCCTGCACCTGTTCGGATAGCCGCGCCGATGGATCGTTGTCGATGCGCTGGTTGCGTTCCTCCAGGATGACATTGCGCTCGGAGGCGATCACGTCGTCGGTCAGCACCAGGCCGGTCATGCGGTCCGCCTCGAACGCCATCATCGCGCCGAGGGTCTCGCGCGAGACGCGCTGAAAGTAGCCGGTGTAGTCGTAGCTGGTGAACGCGTTCTCCTGGCCGCCGACGGCCGCGATCTGCTGCGAGAAGCGTCCGGCGGGATTCTTCGCGGTGCCCTTGAACATCAGGTGCTCGAGGAAGTGCGCGATGCCGGACTTGCCGAACGGATCGTCGGCCGCGCCGATGCGATACCAGAGCATGTGGGTGACGACCGGCGTGCGGTGATCCGGCACCACCACGACCTGGAGGCCGTTGTCGAGCATGAACTGCGCGACCGTCGGGGCGGCCGTGGCGGCGCGTAGCAGCGGCGCGGCAAGAACGGCGCACAGGGCCAGTTTTGCGAGGAGGCGAATCAAGGGCACGGTGCTCTCAGGGCCCCGGTGCCTAGCACAGACAGCCGGTTATGGCGTGACAAAGCGCGCAGCGGCTACTGTTCGTTACCGACCGGCCGATCCAGGACGGTCGGGATCTTCCAGCCGGTGCCCGTGTCTTTTCCGGCGCCGTACGGGTAGGCGGACGACGGGGTCTGATAGCCCGGCGGCGGCTGCGTCAGCGCGCTGCGGCTCGGCTCGCTTTCAAACTTGCCCTGGTCCTTCAGATGAGTGCCCATCAGGGCATCCCAGTTGAAGATGCCTTTGCTATTGAGTTGGGTCGGGCTCATCTGGCGGCCCTGATTGGCTTCCTCGATCGAGCCCGTGTTCTGCGACGGATCGGTGACGCGCGGCGCGCGCGGATTGACGCCGCGGCGCAACTCGTCCGGCGTGAGCACCGACTCGCTGCCGGGATCGTCGGCCGTCGCGCGCGCGTTCCGAGTGCGCGTGACCCTCACCGTGTTGCGCTCCGGATCGCGCGGCCAGGCCGCGTTGCGCGTTGCCGCACCGGCCGCCTGGGGCGGGGGCAGATCGCGCGTCGGCGGGATCACGAGCGGCGAGCGCTCGCGGTAATCGATGCCCGGACGGCCGACATCGACGCCCATGCCGCCGAGAATGTTCTTGATGATCTTCTGCTCAAAGGTGTCTTCGTCGTCGTCCTGTGCCTGCTGCGCGGACGCAGCGATCGGCAGCGCCAGCAAGGCGCCGCAGAAAGAAGCCATCAGAAATCGCCGCAGGCTCATTCCGGACTGCTTATCACGCATGACGACCATCCCGATACGGGTCCAATGCCGCGCTTTGCGGCCTTCCCGCCCCCTTTCGGCCAATTCGGGCCCTTCTTCAGGGGGGATCGGGGCGCTTTTGCGGCGCGGGACCCAATAGGTACTCATACAAGAGTCCGACCACCCCGGCAACGATGGCGGCATCCGCAAGGTTAAACACGTACCAGACGAAATTGAACGTCGGCGTCGTGATGTGGAACAGCACGAAATCGGCGACCGCCCCATAGGCGAGCCGATCGATGGCGTTTCCGATCGCCCCCCCGATGATCAGGCCGAGCGCCCATGCGGTGAGCCGCAGTTCCGCACGCGCGAGCCACACCCACAGTACCAGAACGGCGGCGGCTTTGAGCGCCAGCAGCACGAAGCGGCCGAAATCGCTTTCCTGCGGGAACAGGCCGTAACTGATGCCGGTGTTCCAGGTCAGAACGAAATCGATAAACGGGCCGAGATGCACGATGCCGCGGTTGGCAAGATCGAACACATTCAGGAGCCAGAGCTTCGAGGCTTGATCGATCGCGCAGGCGATCAGCGCCACGACCACGCCGAAGCGGGTGAGCGGGCCCCAGAGGTATTCGCGCAGCACGTTTACTCCGCGGCCTTCCGCATCGCGTCCCATTCGCGCAGCGCCTGCGCGTCGCGCGGGGTGACGTCCGGATAGTCCGGATCGGAGCCGACGCTGCCGGAGATTTTCCACGAGCGCGCGCACTTGCGCCCTTCGGCGAGTTTCGGCACGACGGCAACGCCCTTCACGTCGTCGAGACGGAATGCATCCGCCGGCCCCTCGCCTTCCACCAGGGTCGCGGCGGACGTGATGCAGATTTCAGCGAGGTCGGCATCGACCAGCGCGGCGAACAGATCGACGTCGGCGACATGCACGATGGGGGCTGCTTCGAGCGAAGAACCGATGCGCTTTCCGGCGCGCTCCAGTTCGAGCGCGCCGGTGACGACGCGGCGCACCGTGCGGACCTTGCGCCATTTCTCGGCAAGCGCCTCGTCGCGGTAGCTCGCGGGCAACTCGGGAAACAGTTCGAGGTGGACGGACGAATTCTCGCCCGGATAGCGCGACAGCCACGCCTCTTCCGCCGTGAAGCACAGCATCGGCGCAAGCCAGGTCACGGTGCAGCGGAACAGCTCGTCGATCACGGTGAGCGCAGCCTTGCGCGTCACCGACGAATAGGGATCGCAATAGAGCGCGTCCTTGCGGATGTCGAAATAGAACGCCGAGAGATCGACGGTCATGAACGCATTGAGCGCCGCAAAGATGCGCTTGTAGTCGAAATCCGCATAGGCCTGCCGAACGAGCGTGTCGAGCTCGGCGAGGCGATGCAGCATCAGCCGTTCGAGCTCGGGCATCTTGTCGGCGGGCACACGATCCTCGGGACGGACATGCGCGAGATTGCCGAGCATCCAGCGCAAGGTGTTGCGCAGCTTGCGATAGATTTCGGTGAAGTTCTTCAGGATCTCCGGGCCGAAGCGGATGTCGTCGGTGAAGTCCGACGCCGTCACCCACAGGCGCAGGATATCGGCGCCATGTGTTTTCATCACATCCTGCGGCGAGATTACGTTGCCGCGCGACTTCGACATCTTGTCCTCGCCCTTCTCGTCGAGGATGAAGCCGTGGGTGAGCACCACGTCGAACGGCGCGCCGCCGCGCGTGCCGCAGCTCTCGAGCAGCGAGGAATGAAACCAGCCGCGATGCTGGTCCGAGCCTTCCAGATACATCACGGTGTCGGACCCGCCGTCTCGTCTGCGCCGGATGCTCGCAAGGCTCGGGAAATGGCGCGGGTCTTCCAGCGTGAAGGCGTGCGTCGAGCCCGAGTCGAACCAGACATCGAGAATATCGTCGACCTTCTGCCATGGCTCGTTCGCGAGGCTGCCGAGGAAGCGCTCGCGCGCGCCCACCGCATACCAGGCGTCCGCGCCTTCGGCCTCGAAGGCATCGCCGATGCGCTTGTTGACCGCCTCGTCGCGCAGGATTTCGACCGAGCCATCGCCGCGTTCGCGCACGAACACCGCGATCGGCACGCCCCAGGCGCGCTGGCGCGACAGCACCCAGTCGGGCTTGCTGACGATCATGCCGGTGATGCGGTTCTGGCCGGTGGCCGGGACCCAGCGGGTCGCCTTGATGGCATCGAGCGCGCGGTTGCGCAGCGTGTCGGCGGGCTCGGCCTTGCCGCTTGCGTTTGCGATGTCCTTGTCCATCGCAATGAACCATTGCGGCGTGTTGCGGAAGATCACCGGCTTCTTCGAACGCCACGAATGCGGATACTGGTGTTTCAGCCGCCCGCGCGCGATCAGCATGCCTTTATCGGTCAGCACCTTCATGACGGCGCCGTTGGCGTCGCCCTTCTCGCCCTTGTCGGTCAGAACGCGTGCGCCGGTGAAGCCCGGTGCGTGGTCGGTGAACGCGCCGTTCTCGTCGACCGTGTAGGGGATCGCCGGATTGACGCCGCGCCGCTCAAGCTCGCGCGCATTCGCAGTCCACACCTCGAAGTCCTCGCGGCCGTGGCCGGGTGCCGTGTGCACGAAGCCGGTGCCGGCATCGTCCGACACGTGCTCGCCCGCGAGCAGCGGCACGACGAATTCATAGCCGCCGGCGAAACCCTTCAGCGGATGCGCGCAGGCAAGCTGCGCGAGATCGTCGGGCGGCACGGCGCGCACCTTCTCGAACGCCGTCACGCGCGCCTGTTTGAACACATCGGCCGCGAGCGCATCGGCAAGGATCAGGAGATCGCCTACCTTCGCCCAGTTGTCCGCCGGCGCGTCGGTGACCTTGTAGAGGCCGTAGGCAATCTTCGGCGAATAGCTGATCGCGCGGTTGCCGGGGATCGTCCACGGCGTCGTGGTCCAAATCACGATCGAGGCGCCGCGATAGGCCTTTTCGAGATCGGCGAAGCGATCGCCAAACGCGAACGCCACCGGAAACTTCGCCCAGATCGTATCGCTCGTATAATCCTCGTATTCGACCTCGGCCTCGGCGAGCGCGGTCTTCTCCACCACGCTCCACATCACCGGCTTGGAGCCACGATAGAGCGTGCCGTTCGCGGCGAACTTCATCAGTTCGCGTGCGATCTGCGCCTCCGCCGCAAAGCTCATCGTGGTGTAGGGGTGCTCCCAGTCGCCCTCGACGCCGAGGCGCTTGAACTCCTCGCGCTGCACGCCGAGCCAATGCTCCGCGAAGGCGCGGCACTCGGCGCGGAATTCGTTGATCGGCACCGTGTCCTTGTTGTTGCCCTTGGCGCGGTACTCTTCCTCGATCTTCCATTCGATTGGCAGGCCGTGGCAGTCCCAGCCCGGCACGTAGTTCGAATCGTAGCCGAGCATCTGCTGCGAACGCGTCACCACGTCCTTGAGGATCTTGTTGAGCGCGGTGCCGATATGGATGTTGCCGTTGGCGTAGGGCGGGCCGTCGTGCAGCACAAACTTGGTGCGCCCCTTCGCGGCATCGCGCAGGCGGTGATACATGCCGAGCTTCGCCCAGCGCGCCAGAATCTCCGGCTCCTTCTGCGGCAGGCCGGCGCGCATCGGAAAGTCGGTCTGCGGCAGGAACAGAGTCGCGCTGTAGTCGCGGGCTTCGGTCATGACTGGTCGCTGGAAAGATTAAAGGGTGGCGCGGAAAACGGCTTGTCCCGGTGCTCGGCCTGAATCAGGCGGAGGCCGGGCCGGTAATCGGAATCACGAGAATGATGCGCGCACTCATGGGGCGCGCTTGTAGCAGGACGCCGGAACTGGGGAAAGGGTCGATTTCTTGAGTTGGTCGCGATGCCTGACGGAAAACCGGTTTCCACTTTTCCTGGCATCGCTCCTAGGCAAACAGCGCGTCGATGTCGTCCTGCGAGGCGTGGCCGGTCTCGCCCTCGACCTTCGGGCCATTGAGCAGGGCGGCATCGCCCTCGCGCTTTGCCATCTGTTCGGCCTCGATGTCCCTGAAGGCTTCGAGCCCGCCCCAGATTTCCATCATGCACACGATGTGCGTCTCGATGAACTTCAGGGTCCCGACCACCTTGGTAATGCGCTGTCCGGTCAAGTCCTGGAAGTTGCAGGCCTCGAAGATCTTGATGACGCGCTCCTGAATGTCGGCGACGAGCGCGTGGCTCTGTTCGTCCTTCAGCCGGGCGGCGAGCGTCGCTGCGGCCTGGTCGATCTCCTCGGCGTTCGAGAGAATCTGTTCGGTCGCGCTTTCGGTGCCGCCGACGATGGCATCGAGCTCGTTGGTGACGCGCGCCATCTCCGGCCCCTCGAAGCCGGTCAGGTGCAGGGTCGCGATTTCCTGCTTGGTCCTGTTGATCGCGTCGTAGATCAGGTCGAGTTCGGTCTTGAGCTTCTGCGCTTCGGCGATTTGCGCCTTGTAGCCCTCGATCATTTGCAGGCTGACCTGCTCGGCCGGCTTTACCAGGGAGCGCAGCGCGCGCAGCTCGGTCATGATCTCGTCGTGCTGCGCGTGGTGGGGCGCATGCGCGTGGCAATTCCCACGGCCGCCCAGGCGTCCTGCGCGCTCCATCTCGACGCGAAACGGCTTGTGCCGCGCCTGCATTGTCCGCCCCCCAAGACCCCGAGGCTCAGATACATCGCCGGCTTTAAGATGAGGTTCACGCGTTCCGGCTTGTCGCAGTTCGCGCGCCCGTTACGCGGCATTAACCATCAGCCTTTGCGTAAAATAAACCGTGTCATGACGAACAGAATCTGAATCGACGTGATTAACGCGCGCGGCCCGTTTCGTTTACCAATCGGTCCTTTTTTTCCGTTGTCATCGCGCCCGTGCAAAGCCGAGCCCGGCTTTCGTTGTGACGATCAGTTCGAGAGTACGTCAATGTCCCGACACGCCTTCCCGCTTGCCGTCATCAGTCTGTTCGCCGCCGTGCCCGCCGCCGCGGGTCCGCAATATTCCGTGCCGCAGGTCTATTCGCAGGAGGCCGAAGCCCAGCCGCAGGTGCGCTATGCGGCAACCCAGCGCGGCCCGATGGGCGGCGGCTTCATCGAGTTCCTGTTCAACGGCACCGGCGGCGAGCCGCGGCAGATGCGCCAGGTGCCGCAATACATCGATCCGCGCGCAGGCCAGCCCTACGAGCAGAGCCTGGCGCCGCGCGGCTCGGTGATGAGCTACGCCGCGCCGACGGCCGAGCCGGCGCGCCCCGCGATGGACCGGCGCTACCTGCCGCAGACCGTCTCGTACGACGGCAAACACGCACCCGGCACCGTCGTGATCGATACGCCGAACAAGTTCCTCTATCTGGTCGAAGACGGCGGCAAGGCGATGCGCTACGGCATCGGCGTCGGCCGCCCGGGCTTCACCTGGTCCGGCGTGAAGTCGATCACGCGCAAGGCCGAGTGGCCGGACTGGACGCCGCCGCCCGAGATGCTGCAGCGCCGCCCCGACCTGCCGCGCCACATGGCGGGCGGGCCGGAGAATCCGCTCGGCGCGCGCGCGATGTATCTCGGCACCTCGCTCTACCGCATCCACGGCTCGAACGAGCCCTGGACCATCGGCACCAACGTCTCGTCCGGTTGCATCCGCATGCGCAACGAGGACGTGATCGATCTTTATGGGCGCGTGAAAGTCGGCACCAAGGTCGTGGTGATCTGACGCCGGCGGCTTTCGTCAAAACAAAAGGCCGTCGCGGCGACGCGGCGGCCTTTTTCATTTCGGCTTCCTCAATCGAAGCTCTCGGGCCATCGGCGAGCATCGTGGAATACCGATAACACTTCGATCCGCACATCGCGAATGCGATAGGGAACAATAAGTGGCGTGTCGGAGACAACGAGTTCACGCGTCCCCGCAATGCGCCCAAGCTGCCCGACCTCCGGAGCGTCAGACAGCGTATCCACCAGATCGAGCACCCGCGTTACGATGCGAGCGGATGCGCGCGAATTCTCGCGTGCAATGTAGTCACCGATCGCCTCAAGCACGCGCAAGGCAGGGGCGGTCCAGACAACCCTCTTACCGCGGGGCAAACTTCGCGCGAACGCGCGCAACCTCAGCTTCCGAAGCAAAGTCCCCGCGATCGGCGGCCTCGATACCTGCTTCGGTCTTCCGAAGCTGCCATTCGTTGAGAGCCACGTAGTCCTGGACGGCTTGGGACACGAGCGAGGTGCGCGAGCGTTCCGTTTTCTGCGCGAGCCGATCGAGAGCGGTCAGCGTTACGTCGTCGAGCTGCACCGTAAGAGTGTCGGACATCAGCCGTTCCTCGTTCGTCAACGGCGATAACCTAAGCGAAGTGCGTCTCGCTGCAAAGCGACTACGCCGTATCGCTGTCCCCGCCGTCGAAGCCGCCGTCGTCTCCATCGTCGCCGCCGTCGCCAAAATCGTCGTCGGAATCGTCATCGTTCTGCGCCGAGTCGAACAGGCCGGCGCGCTGCGTACCGCCGCCGCCACCGCGGCTGCTCCCGATGTCGTCGAGGCCAGCCTCGCGCGAGAGGTCGCTGCCGGCCGCGCTGCCGCCCCAGGGCGCGCGGTCGCCACCACCGCCGCGCAGTGAATCCATCGCACCGGAAAACGGCCCGCCCGAATGCCCGCCGAGCGCAGAGCGGATGCCGCCCATCAGGAGCGAGCCGCCGATCATGCCAGCAGCAGCAGCAGCAGCAGTGCCAAGAAACGATCCGCCGCCGCCCGGTGGGGCCTGCATCGGCGCGCCGCCCGGGTAGCCTTGATGATATCCGCCCTGCTGATAGCCCGGCTGCTGGCCCCACGGGTCGGGCCGACCGCCCGTCGGCACGCCGCCCTGCGGCACGCGCGGCACCGAGCCGCGCGGCTCGTCGCCGCCGAAGATCGAGGCGCGCATCGAATCGAGGAAGCCGCGCGGCGGCTCATTCGGCTGCTGCGGCGTGCCGCTCGCCTGCTCATATTCCTGGATATGGGCGTTCGCGGCTTTCAGCGCCTCGTCCTGGACCAAAACGGTCTGCACCAGCGAATAGACCGCGTTCGGCGCGCGGCGCAGCCCTTCGCGGATCATCGCCTCGGCGTCCGGATCGCGCGGATTGTTCTCCAGCGCCGCTAGACGCTGGAACAGCTCGTTGATGAGCTGGCGTTCCTGCGGTGTCATGGTCGTCCTCCTCGGCCCCGGCGGGGGCGGCAGTGATATGGGGCGCCGTATAGCCGGCCGGAATGGCGGAGTTAAGAAATCTTGTCGCAGGCGGCCGCGGCTTCATTCAGCGTCAGCCCGCGGCTCTTCAGCGCCAGCGCAAACGCCTCACTGCAAAAATAGGCGTATTCGCGCTCGCGCAAGGTCGTGAGCGGGTCGAGCCGTTCGAGTTCGGCATCGACATGGCCCGGATGGCACATGACGAGGCCGCCGGCCGGCAGCCCTTCGAGGAATTCCGGAAAGATCCGCTCGAAGTCGGCATCGGCGCGGAACGTATAGGTGCCGGCAAAGGCCGGATTGGTCGCAATGCCGAGCTTTGCGGCGCGGGCGCGGAATTCGCGGCTGAGCCAGTCGATCAGCAAGCCTTTCGGGTCGGTGAGGCGGCGATGCAGCGGCAGCGCGCTGCCGCACTGGCGCAGCCATGCCTGCGGCGCCATCCAGCTCGCGGTTTCGAGCGCGGCCTGCCGTACCTGCGGAAACAGGTGCACATGCTGATGCCCGTCGACGAAATCCGGCGGACGGCCGAACGCCGCCGCAAAGGCCTCGAACTGCGCGCGAAACTCCGCCTCGAGCGCGCTCATGTCGAGGCGCTGCTGCATCGCGAGCCGCAGCGTGGTGGCAAGCGGCAGAAACGCGCCGTCGGCGAGCGGCGCGTAGTTCCCCGAGAGCGGCTTGAACGGAGCCGTCAGGGTCAGATGCAGGCCGAACGCGACGCGCTGGGCCCCATCATTCAGCGCCGAAAGTGCCGCGGCCTCGGCGCGCGAAAAGCTCGGCGCAACCACCATCACGGAGGTGGCGTTCAGCCGGCCGCGCATCACCAGATCGCGGATCGCCGCATTCACACCGGGCGCGATGCCGTAATCGTCAGCGCACAGCCAGATACGCGTTGTTTGCGATGAGACCTCGGACACAAGCCGCCTATTCGGCCGCCGTGCGTGTCGCGCCGGCTTCGCCTTCGGCTGACTTCACGCTGTGCTCGGCGACGAAATAGATCGGCCGCGCCTTCTGCTCGGCGAGGATCTTCCCGATGTATTCGCCGAGCACGCCGATCATCACCAGCTGCACGCCGCCGAGCACCATCAGGCCGACCACGACGGACGGATAGCCCGGCACCGCAACGCCGTAGAACACCACCTCCCACAGCATGCTAGCGCCGAAGATCAGCGCGCTCGCCGCGAGCAGGAGGCCGAGCAGGCTCGCAAGCCGCAGCGGCGCGACCGAGAACGACGTGAGCCCCTCGATCGAGAGACCGATCAGCGAGGCCCAGCCGAAGGTCGTCGTGCCGTGAGTGCGTTCGTCCGGCTCGTAGTCGACGCGGATCTGCCGGAAGCCGATCCAGCTCGCGAGCCCCTTGAAGAAGCGGTTGCGCTCCGGCATCTGGCGCAGCGCGAGCGCAGCGCGCGGCGAGAGCAGTCGGAAGTCGCCGGCATCCTCCGGGATCTTGTGGCGCGAACCCCAGTTGAGCAGCGCGTAGAACGTCTTGCTGCCGAGCCGGCGCAAGTGCGACTCGTTCTCGCGATGGGCCTTCGCGGTGTAGACGACGTCATAGCCACGATCGAGCCAGTGGCCGACCAGCGTCTCGATCAGCGCAGGCGGATGCTGCCCGTCGCCATCCATGAACAGCGCTGCGCCGCGCGCCGCATGATCGAGGCCAGCCGCGAGCGCCGCCTCCTTGCCGAAATTGCGCGACAGCGCCACGACCTGCACGTCGAGCGTGACGGCCGGCAGGCCGCGCGCGATCTGCAGCGTGTTGTCGGTCGAGCCGTCATCCACATAGACGACCTCGACCGAGAGATCGCGGCTCGCGTTGAGCTTGCGCGCGACCTCGGCGAGCTGCCCATGCAGGCGCGCGAGGTTGTTCGCCTCGTTGTAAAGCGGAACCACGATGGAAAGCCCGGCTTTCATATTCCGTGTTATATCCCATTGGAAAGCCGAATTGAATTGGACTTGTTGGTGGTCGCGATGCCGGACGGAAAACCGGGTCCCACCCCGCATCAGGTGCGAGGCAAGCTTTTTCCTGGCATCGCTCCTGTCGCACCCGGCCAATCACATGCTAAGCGGGCCGCATGAGCCTGCCGGGACCGCTTGAAACCCTGCGCGCGCGCCTCCTGGCCGCATGGCGCGAGCGCGCCGTGACGCTGAAGGCGATGTCATTCGCGATGGTCGGGGCGATCAACACCGTGGTCGACGCGGTCGTGTTCTTCCTGCTGCTCGGCTACGCGACGAACTCGCTGGTGATCGCGAATGTCGGCGCGTGGCTCACCGCGATCACCGGTTCGTTCGTGATGAATTCACTCACCACGTTCTCAGCCGAGACCGGCGGGCGGCCGCGGTTGCGGCATTTTCCAGGCTTCATCGGTTCCGGCGTCGTCGCGGTGACAGCCTCCACGATCACGGTCGTGGTTGCGGCGCGATACGTCGGGCTCCCGATCTGGGCCGCCAAGGGATTCGCGATCGCGGTGAGCTTCGCGGTGAATTTCACGATCACCCACCTGGTGGTGTTTCGCCCGAAGGGCGATAGCGCCGATACCAGCCGTCCAGCCTAACCCGCGAGTCCCGCTTCCAGCTTCGCGTAAAGCGGATTGTCGCGCGTGAACACGTAATCGATATCGGCGACGGTCACGCTTTCGGCGCCCTGCTGGCGCAGGAAACTCGCGAGCGCATGCACGGTGCCGGGTGGACAGTGCAGCGTGATCATGCCCGACGAGGTCGGCCCTCCGAACGGTGCCGCAACACCGAAACGCTGTTTCGCTTCGCTGAGCACTGCCTCGTTCACGCCGGGCGAGCGCGTGCGCACCTCGCGGAACGCGCGCGCACGGCCATGCGCCGCGATGCGGTCGAGAATGAGCCGGGCGGTCTCGCGCTCAGCCGCGCCCCATTCGGCGGCGCGCGCCGCAATGAGATTTGCTTCCGAGCGCAGCATGATGCCGTCGTCGAGCACCTTCAGGCCGTTCGCCGCAAGCGTCGCGCCGGTGGTGGTGATGTCGACGATCAGCTCGGCGGTGCCGGCGGCCGGCGCACCTTCTGTCGCGCCGAGGCTCTCGACGATGCGGTAGTCGATGATGCCGTGCTGCGAGAAAAACTGCCGCGTCAGGTTCACGTACTTGGTCGCCACGCGCATCTTGCGGTCATGCGCGGCCCGGAACGCGGTCGCGACATCGTCGAGATCCGCCATGGTGCGCACGTCGATCCAGGCCTGCGGCACCGCGACCACGACGTTGGCCTCGCCGAAGCCGAGTTTGTCGATCAGCACGACGCGCGCCTCGGCGTCGGAATACATCTCGCGGATCTGGTCCTCGCCGGTGACGCCGAAATGCACGGCGCCGAGACCGAGTTGCGTTGTGATGTCGGAGGCCGAGAGATAGGCGACCTCGACGCCCGGAATGTTGGCGATGGCGCCGCGGTATTCGCGCGCGCCGCGCGGCTTCACCAGTTGCAGGCCGGCGCGCGCGAAGAAGCCTTCGGCGTTTTCCTGCAGCCGGCCTTTCGACGGCACCGCCAGCACGAAGGGCGCGCTCATGCGGCACCCGCGATCTCGTTCAAGCGCTCGATCCACACCGCAAAGCCGACCGCCGGGATCGGTGCGGCGGCGCCGAGCCGCGTGAGCAGTTCGTCGTAGCGCCCGCCCGCAACGAGCTGGCGGTCGACGCGCATCTCCTTGTCGTGCAGCTCGAACACGAAGCCGGTGTAGTAATCGAGCCCGCGGCCGAACGCGGTCGAGAACTTGATGCGCGAGACCTCGACGCCTTGCGCGGCGAGGAAGCCGGTGCGGCTCTCGAACAGGTCGAGCGCGGCGGAAAGGTCGAGCTGCGACTCGGCGGCGAGCGTGCGCAGCGCATCGGCCGCCTCATCCGGATCGCCGCTGATGCCAAGGAACTGCTCGATCAGCGCGCGCGTCGCGCGCGGCAGGCCGGAGCTTGCGCCGAGCGCGGCCTGTTCAAGGAAACGGTCCGCGATCTCGCCAACCGAACGCCCGCCGACTGCCGTGATGCCGGCGATCGACAAGAGATCGGTGACGAGCGCGTGGGCGGCCTTGGGATCGGAGCCGGCGAGCGCGGTCAGCACACCCTGGTATTCGGGCCGCTCGCTCGCGGCTGCGCTGACGAGGCGATCGAGATCGCTCGCGAGGCTGCCCTGCCGGTTGAAGTCTTTCACCAGCCGGCGCTTCCAGGCGGGCGCCAAGTCAAGCGCGGCGATCAGCGCCGAGAACAGCCCGACATCGCCCATGCGGATATCCGGCGCGTCGATGCCGTAGTGCGTCGTCGCTTCGAGGCCGAGCGCGAGCATCTCGGCGTCGGCGGCCGCGGTGTCGCGCCGGCCGAAGGATTCAATCCCGCCCTGGATGAATTCGGCCGGCCCGTCGGCGCGATGGCGGAACACCGGCGCCAGATAGCAGAAGCCTGCCGCCTCGCCGGCCGCGGGCGAGCCGAGATAGTCGCACGACACCGGAATGGTGAGGTCGGGCCGCAGGCACAATTCGCGCCCGTCCGGATCGGTGGTGAGGAACATGCGCCGCCTTATGTCCTCGCCCGAGAGATCGAGGAACGGCTCGGCCGGCTGAAGGATCGCGGGCGCAACGCGCGCGTAGCCCGCGCGCTCGTAATGCGCGGTCAGCGCCTCCGCCCGTGCGTCGGGCGCGGTCATGGGCGTCCGCCCGATGTGTTCGTGTCGCGCATGAAGCGCCGCCGCTCGTGTCCGTGTGCGGCGCGCATTTAGCATGCTCCAGTTAAGGTTTCGATTGAGATCGCCTGACGGCCTTAATACGTCACAGAAAATTCAGCAAAAACAAAGGATTGAATAACCCTGCTCAGGCCGGTGGCTTGTCCTCGGCCTTCACCGTCACGACAACCTCCATCCCGAGATAATCCGCGCCCTCGCCCCCGAAGCTGCCCGAGATCGGGACCGCCTGCGCGGGATCGCGCGTCACCGCGACGCGGATCAGGTTCTCGCCCGCGATCAGCGCGTTGGTCGGATCGAACTCGACCCAGCCGGCGCCCGGCAGATAGATGTCGGCCCAGGCGTGCGTCGCGCCCGCGCCCTGCACGCCATCGCCGCCGTCGAGCGCCGGATCGTAGAGATAGCCGGTGACGAAGCGCGCGCCGAAGCCGAGCGAGCGCGCCGCCTCGATGAACAGCAGCGCATAATCGCGGCAGGTGCCGCTCTTGCTGGCAAGCGTGACCGCGGGCGGCTGCGTGCCTTCTTCCTCGCGCGCGCGATACGCGAACGTGCCGCGCATCGCGGCATTCATGGTGGCGAGCAGGTTGAAGGTGTTGGTCGGCGTCTCGAGCACGAACCCGCGCGCCCAGGCCTCGACCTCGCCGCTGTCCGGATAATGCCGCTCGCGTAACCGCCCGAGATCGGAGCGCTCGTCGGCCGAATGCATGAACGGATAACTCTCGGCCTCTGGCGCGATCGGAAAGTCGAGCTTGGCCAGGGCGTAACGCTCGATCGTCAATGTGGAGACGATAGAAAGCTCGGCCGCGGGCGCGGAAAACTCCACAAGCGCGACCGAATTGCCGAACACGTCGTGCATCCAGCGCACCGTGCCCGGCGGCGAGAGCGCAAGCTCGGCATCGATCAGGCGCAGGTCATGGCTGTCGCGCGGGCGCAGCATCAGCCGGTGCTGGCCGAAGACGACCGGCGCCGAATAGCGGTAGATCGTGGCGTGGCGGACGGTGAGGAGCTTCATGATCTTTCTTGTCCCTCTCCCCGCTTGCGGGGAGAGGGTGGCGAGGCGCGCAGCGCCGAGCCGGGTGAGGGGGACTATCGATTGACCGCGCTGTGTATGGTCTCCAGTACGCCATCAATATTCTTCAATACATCATTGTTCCAGAATCGCATGACACGATAATTATGTGACACTAGCCATTGATCACGCTGCTTGTCGGTAGCGGACTCGGCGTGCTGCCCGCCATCAACTTCCACGACAAGCCGTTCTTCACGGCAAACAAAGTCGCAAATGTAGCGACCGATAGGCTCCTGCCTGACAAACTTGCATCCTGCGATCTGCCGGTTGCGCAGCCGCCACCACAATTTCTTCTCGGCGTCAGTCTGGTTTGTCCGCAACTGGCGTGAATGGACTGTCTTTGCAATCTTCGGACCGCGCATGCGGCGAATCC